>PVMK01150524.1_pt1 | contig 77840 bp, 90 predicted proteins | sample 1853481 | NCBI WGS metagenome assembly PVMK01 (sample SAMN08533507, study PRJNA380276) | Marine sediment metagenome, whole genome shotgun sequencing project.
CGTCGACGCTTGCGTTATGCGCCTCGCTCGACACGACGAAGACGGTGTCGCCGTCGTAGCGGGTGTGCGCAGGCCTGATCGTTGCCCCAAGCGCATCGTGAGCCCGTATCGCGAGCCTTCGCATCTCGCTTCGCTCGAGGACTGCATCAGTGGCCAAGGCGACGAGTGTCGTGTTCTGACCGAAGCCGAGGTTCTGGCGCACGAGTTCGTCTGTCTCGTCAGACCCGGTAAGCCGTTCACCGTCGAGTGCGTAGATATCGCCCACAGCGTTCAACGCAACGAGTGCACCAACAGTGGCGTCGCCCACACGCATCGACGAAGATCCGATACCAGAACGTGTTGCGTGTTCGATGCCTGCCAATTTCCCTACGGTCGCTCCCGTTCCTGCACCGACCGAGCCCATCGCTGCCGGTCCATCTGCGCGGGCAAGATACGCTGTGCGCCCATCGTCAGGCGTTGGGCGGATATCCGACCTCCCGACCATCAGGTCATACAGGATCACCGTCGGCACGATCGGCACGGGCCCTGTTGGCGTGGGCGCTCCGATGCCAGCTGCTTCCAGCTCCTCAACAACACCCTGGGCAGCGGCAAGTCCGAACGCGCTTCCACCGGAGAAGACGAGGGCGTTCACAGTGACGGGCTTTATCGCATCGCCAAAGATTGCGAGTTCGCGTGTTCCCGGTGCGCCTCCCCGAACATCGACGACGCCAAGGTTCGGCTCGGTGAAGGTCATAACCGTCACACCCGTCATCGCTTCGGTGTCGGTGAAGTGCCCGACCGAGACACCATCGACATCCGTGATCGTGCGGTCACCCATTCAGAGACGCCTTCGTGTACCGGCGAGGTAGGCGTGAGCCGAAGTCACAACAGATCTCCCACGTGATGGTGTCGAGGAGCGCAGCCCACTCCTCTGGCGGGATCGACTCGTCTCCCTGGCTGCCCATGAGGACAACCTCGTCGCCAACCGATACGTCGTCCCTCCCAACATCGACCACTGCCATATCCATCGTCACCGTTCCGGCGAACGGGTAACGCTTGCCATTGATCAGAACCGATGCAGAGTCAGACAATCTGCGATGCACACCGTCTGCGTACCCGATCGGAATCGTCACAACCCGACTCGGCGCATCGAGCTGGCGGCGGCGTCCGTACGATGGTCTGGCTCCCACAGGCAGGTCGCGGACGTATGCCACGTGGCTCACGACTCGCATCGCAGGCTTCAAGTCGATGGACGCTCCGCTCTTCGAATGTGGCCGAATACCGTATATGCCAAGCCCGACACGGCACAGGTCGTGCCGAGTCTCGGGCAGGTCGAACGCCGCAGCAGTGTTCGCGGCGTGAAGAATCTTCGGCCTCATGCCCTCCTGCTCGAGCGCCGAGGCGAAGTTGACGAGGGCGTTATTCTGCCTCGTCGTGTATTCATGGTCCTCGTCAGCAACTGAGAAGTGGGTGAACACGCCCTGAAGTAGCAGCCTGCTGTCGTTGTCGATCATGCGGGCGATTTCGAAGGCCTCGACAGGCGGCGCCCCAACTCGATGCATGCCTGTGTCCAGCTTCAGGTGTACCGGGTACGGAAGCGTTGAGGCGTTTTTGGCTACTGAGGCCAGCTCCTCGACGAATTCGGCGCGATACGCAGTCGGCGTGAGACCGTGGGTGACGATCGGGAGCACCTCGCCGATCGACGGCTCGGAAAGTACGAGGATCGGGACATCGATATCGGCTTCCCTGAGGCGCACGCCCTCTTCGACCAACGCCACAGCGAGCCACGCGGCTCCTCCCCGAATCGCAGCCTCAGCAATGGGGATGTCCCCATGCCCATATCCGTCGGCCTTGACGACCGCGCACAGGTCTGCATCACCAATCTCAGCCTTGATGTGGCGCACGTTGTGCTCGATTGCGTCGAGATCAATCTCGATCCACGATGGGCGCATACTGCTCCAGCTCGTTTATGGGCATGACGGTAGTCAGACCGTACGGTGTGCGGTGACTGTCGCGGAGACGTGATCTATCAGCCGCTGAGGCGTGACGGCGTGGCTGACGGCAACGTCCGAACCAGCGACACCGTGGAGATAGGCAGCGGAAGCCGCTGCCTCAGATGCTTCCACGCCACCGGCGATGAACGCCGCGATCATGCCGGCGAGCACGTCGCCGGTACCCATCGTCGCCAGCTCGCTCCCTCCGGTATCGACGACGACGGTTCGTTCCGCCACCACCAGCGTCGGATTCCCCTTGAGTAGCACCGTTGCACCCGTCTCGTCAGCAAGCCATCGGGCCGATATCGCATCGGCGTCCGCACCAGCAAGGCGCTTGAACTCGCCTGCGTGAGGCGTCAGCACGGTTGGCGCTGAACGCCGTTTTAGTACCTCGAGGCGCGAAATGGCATTCAGTGCACCGGCGTCGAGCACGACAGCGCCCTCGAAACCGTCCAAGAGGTGCTCGACGAATTCGGACGCCACCGGCTCGAGGCCTGGCCCCATGACGAGGGCATCGAATCGTCCGAGGAGTGATAGAACCTCCGACGCATGGTTCCGCCATGACGTCGTCTCTGATGCCTGCATCTGGGGGATGTCGGGTGCAGCGGATGCGTACTCGTGGGATGTTGCGGCTGTTGTGAAGAGAACAGACGCACCAGCTCCCGACGCAATCGCAGCCCGAGCGGCGAAGAGTGCGGCGCCGGTCAATCCGGGCACGCCGCCAATGGTTGCGACTGCACCGGCAGACCACTTGTGCGCCGAGCGGCTTCGCGAGGGAACGCTGACATCGGATTCCGACATGCGATACATCGATGGATCACCGCCATCGAGACCGATGTCGTACAGATCGACAGCGCCGCAGAGATCAGGGCCGTTGCCGAGGAAGTGTCCCGTCTTGTACATGTGGAAGGTCGCAGTTCGCTGCGCTGTGAACACCGGGCCATGAGCGAATCCCGAATCGCCGTCGATCCCAGAGGGCACATCGACGGCGAGAACCGGGCTGACAACGTGTGTCCACGCCGCAACTTCAGCGGGGAGATCACCTCGAAAGCCTGTGCCAACGAAAGCATCGATAACCAGATCGCATGGTTCCGGTTGACCAATGGTGACAACTCGCACGCCAGACGAAACAGCCGATCTCATCGCTCGTAACGCTGGCGTTCCCTCGGCGGGAACACCGACCTGATGCACGGTTACGGTCGCTCCTCTGCTGGAGAGGTATCGGGCCGCCACGTAGCCGTCGCCTCCGTTGTTTCCGCGACCTGCGATCACGAAGACACGGCTCCCGTATCCGACTCCCATCGCTGCGGCTGACAGCGAGATCCCATAACCCGCAGCATCCATCAGGCGATCGATATCAGCGGTCGTCACAGCGTCGATTCTGCGCATCTCTTCGACGCTGACAATGGGATCCATCACGTATGCTCCTTCTGGGAGACAACGAAGACCATCGCGTCTTTGCGGGTGTGGGTGATGGTGATCTTGATATCAACGACACCGAGCATGTCCGCGCGCTGCTGGGCTTTGCCGAAGAGGATGACCCGTGGCGGTCCACCACCGGTAATCTCTACGTGGGTCCACGGAATTCGTCGCCAACCCGTATAGAGACTCTTCATAACGGCCTCCTTGCCTGCAAACCTCGCAGCAAGGCGTTCGGATGGGTCAGAGAAGCGATGGGCGTACTCCCATTCGTTGTCCGTGAAGCAGCGCCTGCGAAAGCCCTCCGGATCCTTCTTCAGGAGCCGACGGACCCTCGCGACGTCTGCAAGATCGATGCCGAGACCCACGATTTCCATGGCGCCAGCGTACAGACCTCAGCGGCCGGGGGTGAGAGGGCCAGCGTTCGCCACCGCCTTGGCGAGCAGGTCATTGTCTCGACGTGTGGTCGTCCACCGAAGTGGTGTTGTGCCGGAGAGCACTGGATTCGGGCGTACAAGCCAGTCGGCAATCGTGAGATCGTCGAAGTGGATCCTCATCTGTTGAACAACCGACGCAAGATCTGGTCTCACACCCGACCTGTCGAACTGGAACTCGAAATAGACTTCTTCCAGCCAGATACCTCCGATTGTCAGGAGATCAGGTCGAAGCACGATCTCGTTGGGTGGGACGCCGGCCCTGCGAGATGCCTGCTCCCTCGTAAGGAAGTGCCCCATCAAGATCCGTTCAGCCATCATCGCCATGGACACGAGTGCGAACGAGGCACGCAACCGACGATGCGATCTCTTCATTGGTTGCCCTGCCGACATTGAAGACGGCGTCATACGCAGTTGGGTCATCGATGTCAGACCCGAAGTGCTGTCTCAGGAGACGCGCTCGTGCAGAGTCCCTCTTGCGCGCTCCAGCCTGAGCCTCCTTGATAGTGATCGCGTTCGCATCCATTGCGCGAGCGACTCGTAGTTCCTCAGCGCCGACGAGCCTGATCGAAACACCCAGCGGCATGTCCTTGGTCACATGCGACCCGGCCCGCCCGACGATGATCGCTTTCCCCATGCTCGCGACGGTCCTCACAACGAGGAAGACACGCTTCATGACCATCGACTGGTCGACAGTTGACCGCATCATCTGGTGGAAGAAATCGTTCGTCTTCGAGCGGTACTCCTCCTCGATGAGGGAATCGAGGGATCTGGCGAAACGCCCATCCTGCGCGACGATGTCACAGACGGTCCTGTCGAAGACCTGCCACCCGCCAAACACCTCCGTGTCGGGTAGTCGGGAGAACACGTCGAGCATCGCGTCGCCGAGCGCGTGAGCACCGGTTCCCGCCTGCCGAGAGATGGTGACGAAGGGACGGACGCGTTCATCAGGCGTTGGGGGATCCGGCATTCGCTGAGCTGCAAAGTATGCCCTCAGGTACCGATCGACGTCTTCAACACGGCTCATCTGCTTGTGGACATTGTCTCACAAGTCAGCCCATAAGAAGTCGGAATGCCCCGCTTCCCACCGCCTGATCCTGGCTATTCGACTGTGACACTCTTGGCCAGGTTGCGAGGCTGGTCGATGTCGTGACCGCGCAGGAGAGCAACGTGATACGCAAGCAGTTGCAGCGGCACGACCGCCGCGACTGGTGCGAGGAGATCGTCCATGTCAGGAATCCGCATCACGATGTCGGTGTACTTCTCGATTTCGGTGTCGGTGTCGTACGCAACCGCGATGATCCTCCCACCGCGAGCCTTGACCTCCTGAACAGCTGAGATCGTCTTGTCGTACACATCACGCTGAGTGAGGATTACCACCACAGGCACACCATCTGTGATGAGGGCGAGCGTCCCATGCTTGAGCTCGCCTGCGGGCATCGCTTCTGAGTGGAGGTACGAGATCTCCTTGAGCTTGAGGGATCCTTCCATCGCTATCGCATAATCGAGCCCTCGGCCAATGAAGTAGACATCATCGCTATCGACGATGGCTTCAGCCGCGACAACTACCTCGGGTTCACGTTTCAGAACCTCCTCTATAGCCGCGGGCATCTGGTGCAGGCCGTGGCTCACTGCTTGAGCGAGCTCTTCATCGACCGTTCCTCGTCCAGCGCCGAGGCGGAGTGCGAGCAGGTATTGGGCGATAAGCATCGCCATGTATGCCTTTGTCGAGGCAACCGAGATCTCCGGACCAGCACGGGTGTACAAGATGTCGTCTGCGTACCGCGACAGGGTGGACCCGACGACATTGGTGATCGCGAGCATCCGAGATCCATGGTCTGGTGCGATACGGGCCGCCGCAAGCGTGTCCGCTGTTTCGCCGGATTGCGAGATCGCGATCATCAGCTCCTTAGGGCCGATGATTGGGTCTGCGTACCGCAACTCATGTGCGTACTCCACGTTGGCAGGGAGCCTGAGAACGCGACGGAAGATCTCCTGGCCGATGAGCCCAGCGTGATACGCGGTTCCACAGGCCGTGATCCACACGCGATCGAGATCCGCAATGTACGCATCGTCGAACTGCACATCCTCGAGCCAGACGCTGCCATCCTCGTTCAGCCTTCCACCGAGCGTCTCGGTGATGACGTCCGGCTGCTCGTGTATCTCCTTCAGCATGAAATGCTCGAAGCCGCCTTTCTCCGCCTTCCCCGCATCCCAGTCGATGTGGATGATCTCCCTATCGACCGACGCACCGTCGATCGTCTCGACAGTCGCGCCGTCGGCAGTGACGATCACCATCTCATCGTCCTCGATGATCATGAAGTCACGCGTGCGGTGCAGAACTGCGGGAATGTCTGACGCGAGGTACGTCTCGCCGTCGCCGAGACCCACGACAAGCGGGCTGATCTTGCGGACCGCCACGATCTTCTCAGGCTCACGCTTGGACATGACGACCATTGCATAGGCACCCTCGGACAACGCAACCGTCTTCCGGACTGCCTCGATCAGATCGCCGTCGTACTCACGAGCAACGAGATGCGCGAGCAGCTCTGAGTCTGTCTCTGACGCGAATTCTGCGCCGTGGCTCGCGAGCTCATCCCTGATGTCCTGGAAGTTCTCGATGATCCCGTTGTGGACGACAACGAACTCGCCAGATGGATCGGTGTGAGGGTGGGCATTCGCATCGGTGGGTGCACCGTGGGTCGCCCACCGTGTGTGGCCAATCCCGATGTTGCCCTTCGGTTGATCGGATTCGAGGAGTGCCTCGAGGTTCGCGATCTTGCCCTCTGCCTTCCGGACACGGATGTCGCCGTTGCTGACGGCAATGCCAGCCGAATCGTATCCGCGGTATTCGAGCCTCTTGAGGCCATCGACCAGAATCGGACCAGCTTCCTGTGGTCCTACGTATCCCATGATGCCGCACACGCGCGATCTCCTTTCGTCGGGTGACAGGAGATGCGGATGATGGGTTTCCCCACTCACACCGAGGTGGCTTCTGTCTCCGGAATCACTTCCGTTGTTTGTACCAGCTCGTTACGACCGTGAGCGGCCGAGAGGGCATCCGCCGAACAATTCGATAACCCTCTTCCTCGTCGCCTCGCATTCGCGAGGGCAGGCGCTGTGAAGAGTGCATCTCCGTGTCAGGTTCAATTGTGGAACCAATGCTAGGCCGATCGAGAGCGTGGCGAGCTCATTCACGCGCAGCGTCCCACCTTCAGGAGGGACAGGCGAGTCCTCGAGCCAGGGGGGACCGTGAGCCAGCGAACCCGGCACGCTCGCAAGCTCACGCGCCCCCCTGCATCGCTCCGCTCTGCCGTCCCCCCTAAAGGGAGGACAAACCAGAATATTCGTCCCACCCTTCAGGAGGGACAGGCGAGTCCTCGAGCCAGGGGGGATCGAGGGGGATTGGAGCCCTAAGCGAGCTCAGCCTCGACAACATCGACAATCGAGTCGGCAATACCTGTGGCCTCCGACTCGCTTGGTGCTTCGACCATGACTCGGATGAGCGGCTCAGTTCCTGAAGCCCTGACGAGCACGCGACCTCTGTTGCCGAGCTCGCGTTCAGCAGCAGCAGTGGCATCGGCAATCGTCTTGTTCTCCAGCCAACCGTTCTTCGACTTCACCGTCACGTTCGTGAGCACCTGCGGCAATCCAGTCATCACCGTGCGAAGCTCCCTGAGCTCCTTACCGGTCGACGCCATGACCTCCATGAGCCGCAGGGCTGTTCGGAGACCGTCTCCGGTTGACCGGTCCTCAAGAAGGATGTGACCGGATTGTTCGCCTCCGACGATGGCGCTCGACTTGCGCATTGCGTCGACAACGTGTCGATCGCCAACGGGCGTCACGATCACTTCGATGCCGAGTCGCTCCATCGCCTGGATGAACCCGAGATTCGACATCACCGTTGCAACGACGGTGTTGTTCTTGAGCTTCCCTCGCTCTAGCTGCCACTCGGCGAATATCGCCATGATCACGTCGCCGTCGACTGTCTTGCCATCCTCATCAACAGCGATGAGGCGATCTGCGTCACCATCGAAGGCTAGGCCGACCTTGCCGTTGGCTGCCTTTGCCACTGCCTCTGGATACGTGGCACCGACGCCATCATTGATGTTCATGCCATCGGGTGTGTCTGCGATAACCGTGACGGAGGCACCGACCTTGTTGAACAGATAAGGGGCAGCGGCGAACGCTGCTCCATTCGCAGTATCGATGACGAATTCGAGCCCGTTCATCGAGTACTTCACCGTGCGAGCCACCTTGTCCGCATATCTCTCGATCGCGTCCGGCATTGCGGTCTGTATGCCGATGTTGGCTCCAACCGCCCTGCGATAGGGCCGGTCATCGAAGAATCGTTTCTCTATCGCGTGCTCAGCGTCATCGTCGAGCTTGGCGCCATCCCTAGCGAAGAACTTGATCCCGTTGTCCGGTGCAGGGTTGTGTGACGCAGAGATCACGACGCCGTACACGGCCGCCGTGTCTCTGGTGAGACGCGACACAGCGCCTGTGGGAATGATGCCGAGATCGACCGTGTCGATTCCGACGGAGTTGAACCCGGCCATGACTGCCGATGCGAGCATCGGCCCAGACCTTCTTGTGTCGCGGCCGATGACAATATGGCCCGTGACATGTTCCCCCGCAGCACGGGCGAGGTCGAACGCGATACCAGGAGTCAGCTCGGAGTTCGCACTACCGCGAACACCGTCAGTTCCGAAGAGTCGTTGTTGTTCAATTCTCATGCGATGTGATCCCCTGTCGACCATACGACATCTAGGGGACCGAGACTAACGCTTGGTGAACTGTGGAGCCCGGCGCGCCTTGCGCAGACCGTACTTCTTGCGCTCGACTTTACGAGAATCCCTCGTAAGCATGCCCACTTTCTTGAGGGCAGAACGCAGCTCTGGATCGAGTACGATGAGGGCACGTGCGATGCCGAGACGAAGCGCATCGCTCTGTCCCGTCGTGCCTCCACCATGCAGGGTGGCGTTGATGTCGTAGCGACCTTCGAGGTCGACGACCTTGAAAGCCTCATGAGCACGACGGCGCAACTCCGGATCGGTGAAGTAGTCGTCCATCGTGCGACCGTTGAGCGTGTACTCGCCTGTTCCGTCGTAGATACGAACACGGGCGACAGAGGACTTGCGGCGGCCGGTTGTTTGGACGAGCGGCTTTGCTTTTGCCATCAGGCTTCGGCCTTTCGATACTTGAGTTCCATGGTCTCAGGCTTCTGCGCCTTGTGAGGATGATCCGGACCGGCGTACACCTTGAGCTTTGTGAGCATCTGGCGGCCGAGGCGGTTGTGCGGGAGCATTCCCTTTACGGCCTGCTCCACGAGACGCTCGGGGTACACCTTGCGAACATGCTCGAGCGTTTGGGCCCGCAGTCCGCCCGGGTATCCCGAGTGGCTGTAGTAAATCTTGTCTGTCTCCTTGTTGCCAGAGACGTACACATGCTCAGCGTTGACAACAATGACGAAATCGCCGCCGTCGACGTGTGGTGCATAGGTCGGCTTGCTCTTACCGCGCAAGACCTGCGCAACCTCAGAGGAGAGCCGGCCGAGGGGAGTATCCGTGGCGTCGATGACGTACCACGAGCGCTCGATATCACCCGGCTTGGGCGAAAACGTTCTTTGCAACTGTGCCTTCATGAGGTAACTATCCCGGTAAATGGCGTCAGGAAATAGCTCCCGGCTGGGAGCGAATCCATATGGTATCGGTTCCTAGACCTAATGGCCAACCAACTGTGGAAGCGCACAGGATTAGTCTCGCCCATGGAGGAACCACGTTGAACCCTATCAAGATCTCAGACATCGAAGCTGCGCGCAGTGCCGGCAGGGGCGTTGTACTCGAGACGCCGACGCTCTCCTCGCCTTCGTTCTCGCGGATGCTCGACGCAAACATCTGGCTAAAGGCAGAGAATCTCCAACGGACGGGCTCGTTCAAGATCAGAGGAGCGATGAACGCGCTCTCCCAACTCTCTGACCGAGACAGGGCATCGGGAGTCGTTGCAGCGTCAGCGGGGAACCATGCCCAGGGCGTAGCGCTCGGAGCGGCCGAGCTCGGCATTGATGCAACCGTGTTCATGCCAGAGACCGCAGCGATTCCGAAGGTCGAAGCGACCAAGGCGTATGGAGCCACAGTCGTGCTTGCGGGATCGAATCTCGCCGAGGCGACGGACCATGCAATGGCGCACAGCGCCAGCACAGGAACGGCTCTGATCCACCCGTACGACGATAGGGACATCATTGCGGGTCAGGGAACCCTCGGCTTGGAACTCCACAGGCAGGTTGGCGATGTCGACACCGTCCTGATCCCCATCGGTGGCGGAGGTCTGATCTCCGGATCCGCACTCGCGCTGAAGCATCTCAGACCATCCGTACGGATTGTTGGCGTCCAGTCCGACGGTGTTCCAACCTATCTGATGGCCAGAGCAGCTGGCCATCCCGCAGAGATCGATCCCCAGCCCACGATTGCGGACGGCATTGCCGTGTCGAGACCATCGGAGTTGTGTTTCTCGATGATCGAGGAGTTCGTTGACGACATCGTCTCGGTGAGCGATCGCCAGACAACCGAAGCAGTGGCCCTGCTTCTCGAACGATCGAAGATGCTCATGGAACCATCGGGAGCCGTGACGCTTGCCGCTCTGCTCAACAACATCGTCGAGCCGCTCGGCAAGACCGTGGCCGTCCTTTCCGGAGGCAACGTCGACCTCCTCCTGATCGACGGGATCGTGCGTCACGGCCTTCAGGCGCGTGGGAGGTTCGCCTCATTCTGGGTCACTGTGCCTGACGAACCGGGAAGCCTCGCCGAGGTACTCACCCGCGTTGGTGCGCTCGGTGGCAATGTGTTGGCCGTTGACCACCAAAGGGAGGGATCTGATCGTGACTTCGGCACGGTGAAGATCCACATCACGCTCGAGACCCGGAGCCACCAGCACATTGAAGAGATCGTCACCGGGCTCGCGGACTACAAGGTATCGGGCACCCAGAACGGATGAGGCAGCGGCTCGTAGTCGTACGCTATCGCCACCAGAACGAGCGCATGCGCGGGAGCGGCACCCGCTGACCGGTGGCGCTCATCGGAATCGAGAATCCCAGAAACAGCATCGGAAGCAACCCGTCCTCTGCCGACTTCGAGACACACTCCGACGATCGAACGCACCATCTGGTGGCAGAATGCGTTCGCGCCGATGGAGAATTCAACGATGTCCCCGACTCGGCGCCACCACGCCCACAGGACGATGCGCTCGGTCGCCTTGCCCTCCTGCTTCCGGCAGAACGCAGCAAAGTCGTGGGACCCCACCAGCGTCGCGACTGCTTTGTTCATGGCATCGACGTCGAGAGGCTCCTGATATGTGTAGGTCACAGCAGCGGACAACGGATCGTGAACTGCCGAGTTGTTGATGCGGTACCGATACGCACGCCCAGTCGCCGAGTATCGGGCATGAAAGTCGTCGGGGACCGTGACGAGGCGCCTCACGGCGATCTCAGGTGCCAGCTGGCTATTCAACGACCAGAGGACGCGATCCGTATCAAGGTCATCACACGTGAACGAAACCACCTGTTCGGTGGCGTGGACTCCCTTGTCAGTTCGGCCAGCAACGAACGTCTCTGCGCCTCCCGTGTGCGGCTCAAGGGCACTCTCGAGGTCGCCTTGCACCGTTCGAACATCCGGCTGTCGTGCGTAGCCGAAGAAGCGGGATCCGTCGTAGGCGAGATCGAGGCGATACGTCGGCACTAGAACGCGAGGATTGAACCGAAGATCGCTTGGGCAATGACGACCACGACGAAACCGCCGATCGCGGCTCCGACCGCTCTGGGAAGCGGAATGTCAACGGTGTAGATGAGCCCGTTTGCCACTATCACGATAAACCACGCTCCGCCGAGGAGGAATGCCAGCGTGGTGTTCGAAATGAAGATCGCTGTGAACACGAAGAGCAGCAGCGTCGGATACGCAAAGCCGGTAATGCGCAGATAGATCGCGTAACTGCCTGATCCGTCGAGGAGGAAACGACTCACAACGTATACAGCACCCGAATAGATGACCCACGTGAAGAGAGCGCTCAGGAGCAGCTGGATAAGTGTGAGCGGATTCAGCAGATCGATCAGAGACCTACCGAGCCCGAGGGAGATCAGAATCTGCGTCATTCCGACAAGAATCGCTGCGTCACCGGTTGCGCGGTCATTGAAGTCCATCCACACGAACGCATCGCGTTCGAGCTTCACAGTTTGGAGGAGGCGGCTAAATACGACGCCCAAAAGAGATCACCCCTTGGTTCAGGTGACGCGAGGATACAGGTCCAATACGCGAAACTCACCCGTACAGGCAACTCACGGCCTCTGCTCCCGCCAGCAACGCATCATCGACCCCGAACCTTTGGAGGTCGCCCATCGGTACCCACTTCGCATCGAGTACCTCTGTGATGGGTCCGATCTCCAGGTTCTGCGCGACGAATCCAAGACCGAGATCGAGGTGCAGATGCTCTGGCTCGGTCCCGCGCTCAGGGATCTTGTGGGCGTCGATCCGCACGAGGGATTCACCGACTCTCGTGAGTGCGGCCACACCTGTCTCCTCGAGAACCTCACGGCGAGCCGCCGCCTCAACCGTGCCATCCTCAGCCTCGATGTGACCTCCGGGCTGGAGCCATCGGTCGAGCTTGCCATGGTGGATCAGGAGTAGTGACGCGCCGTCGGGGGACACAACGAACGCTGACGCCGTGAAGTGCCCAGGATCGAACTCCGACCGCGGCCACATCGGCCGCTCATTACTGATCACGCCCAACGCCATCTCATGGGACCACGCATCGCCGTCCGGCGTGTATCGGCGCACGAGACTTTCGAGATCAGAGGGGCCGGACATCACCCGAGGGTACCCGCGCCGTCACACCTTGATCCCCGATGGCCTCTCCCCTGGTGCTCCGTCCGTGCGCTGATCACCCTCTCTGCGGCAGACGACAGAAGGGCCGGTCCTCATGGACCGGCCCTTCTTGATTCTTGAATGGTGATTTGCTAAACGAGTTCGACCTTGGCCATTTCGGCACCGTCTCCACGACGGGGACCGAGCTTGGTGATGCGCAGGTAACCACCTGGACGTTCAGCGTACCGAGGTGCGACATCGTCGAACAGCTTCGTCACGGCATCGTTGTTTTGGATCTTCTTGAGCACCGTGCGACGAGCGTGCAGATCACCGCGGCGAGCCTTGGTGATTACCTTCTCGGCGTATGGCCGAAGAACCTTCGCCTTTGCATGTGTCGTGGTAACGAACTCGTGCTCAATGAGATCAGCCGTCAGATTCGACAGAATCTTGCGCTGATGCTCAGGCGAGCCTCCGAGCCGTTTCCCCTTCTTCGGACGTGGCATTAGGCAACGCTGCCTTCGACATCTGCGTAGTTCTTGAGGGAGAAACCGAGCTCATCGAGCTTGGCGACAACCTCTTCCAGCGACTTCTGGCCAAAGTTAGTGATGTTCAAGAGATCCTCTTCGGTCTTCTCGATCAGTTCGCCAACCGACTGGACCTGAGCACGACGCAAGCAGTTGCGTGGGCGCTCGGACAGGTCAAGGGCTTCGATCGGGAGATCGAGATGCTCCTGGCCCGAAGGCTCGACCGGAGCAAGTTCATCAGGAATGAGCGAGTCGTAGTCGTCCATCTCAGAGATCAACTCGAACAGATTCTTCAACGTACCACCGGCCGAGGACACTGCCTCACGCGGAGTCACAGAACCATCGGTTTCGACATCGAGGACGAGACTGTCGAAGTCCGTGCGCTGACCCACCTGCGTGAGCCCGATCTGGTACGAAACCTTGCGGACGGGCGAGAAGATCGAGTCGATCGGAATGACGCCGATCGTTTCGCTCTGCTTGTTCTTGTCCGCGCTGCGATATCCAACGCCACGCTCGGCCGTGAGCTCCACTTCGAGCTTGCCTGAGGTCGACAGAGTCGCGAGATGCAGACCAGGGTTGGCGATCTCGACACCAGCAGGTGCCGTGATGTCTCCAGCCGTGACTTCTCCCTTGCCCTTGGAGGACAGATAGAGCGTCTGCTGTTCGTCGGACTCGATACGGAGAACGACCTGTTTGAGATTCAGGATGAAGTCGACAACGTCCTCAACGACACCATTGATCGTCGAGAACTCGTGTTGGACACCATCGATACGAACCGACGTGATCGCTGCACCTGGGATACGTGCCAGCAGAGTGCGGCGCATAGTGTTCCCAAGCGTGTGACCAAAGCCTGGCTCGAGCGGCTCAATGACGAACTTCGATCGGTCGTCGGTGAGCTGTTCCTCTTCGGTTGTGGGGCGCTGAGTGATGAGCACGTTCGCTCCTGTGTTCGTGGGTCGGCTTCGTCGTTCTACTTGGAGTAGAGCTCGACGATGAGTTGTTCCTTGATGTCGGTGTCGATCTGTTCACGGGAAGGCATCGAGTCAATGGTGATCGTGCGATCACCAGGGTTGACTTCGATCCACTCGGGAACGGTCCGACCGACAGTATCGATCGCATGCTGGATGGGAAGAATGTCGTTGCTACGTTCTTTGACCGTCACAACGTCACCTGCGCGCACCTCGTACGACGGGATGTCGACTTTCTTGTCGTTGACAAGGAAGTGGCCATGGTTGACGAGCTGTCGAGCCTGCGGGCGTGTGCTCGCAAGAGCGGAACGGTATACAACGTTGTCGAGACGGGTCTCGAGGATCACCAACAGGTTGGTACCCGTGATGCCCTTCGCCTTTGCGGCATTCTTGTAGTACTTGCGGAACTGCTTCTCGAGCACGCCGTACATGAACTTCAGCTTCTGCTTCTCGCGGAGCTGGATCTGGTACTGGGACTCGCGAATGCGGCCACGACCATGCTGACCAGGTGGGTACGGCCTGCGGTCGTAGTACTTCGCCTTGTTCTCATCGAGGAGCTGGCGGGCGCGGCGCGAAACCTTCGTCCTTGGTCCTGTGTATCGAGCCATGCTTAACGACCCTTTCGCTTCTTGGGACGACAACCGTTGTGAGGCACCGGCGTCACGTCCTTGATGCCTGTGATCTCGATCCCCATGTTCTGAAGTGTCCTGATCGCCGTTTCGCGACCGGAACCCGAGCCTCTGACGATGACGTCGAGCTTGCGGATTCCCATCTCGCCAGCCTTGCGAGCGGCCTGTTCGGCTGCAACCTGGGCAGCGTACGGTGTTGACTTACGTGATCCTTTGAACCCTACGGAGCCACCGGATGTCCAAGCAGCAACCTTGCCGTCCTGATCGGTGATCGTAAGGATGGTGTTGTTGAAGGTCGCCTTGATGTGCATCTGGCCGTGAGAGATGGTCCTCTTGCCACGACGGCGCCTCGGTGATGCGGCTGCAGCAGCGAGCAGATCGGCAGTGTCCACGGGCGCGGCCGGTGCCTCAGGCGTAGCGGCCTCTGGGGCCGGTGCCTCAGCAGCAGGTGCTTCTGCTTCTGGTGCAGGTGCCTCGGCAGCTGGCGTTTCAGGTGCCGGTGCTTCAGGTGCCGGTGCTTCAGGCGCCTCGGCCTCTGGAGCTGATGCGTCTGGTGTTTCTGGTGTGGTCATTACTTGGTGACCTTCTTCTTACCGGCAATTGCAACACGCTTGCCCTTGCGGGTGCGGGCATTTGTATGGGTCCGCTGTCCACGCACAGGGAGCCCCTTGCGGTGGCGGAGTCCCTGATAACAGCCGATCTCGACTTTCCGCTTGATGTTCTGTGCAACTTCGCGCCGAAGGTCGCCCTCGATCCTGTAATTGGAGTCGATGAACTGGCGGATCTTCAAGACCTCAGCATCGGTGAGATCGCGAACTTTCGTGTCGTAGTCAATTTCAAGAGCACCGAGGATTTGATTCGCCCTCGAACGCCCGATCCCAAAGACATAGGTAAGGCCAATCTCGATTCGTTTGTCCCTTGGGAGATCTACTCCGGCAATTCGTGCCATATGTGGTTACCCCTGTCGCTGCTTGTGGCGAGGGTTTTCACAGATCACCCAGACGCGGCCATGCCGCCGGATAATCCGACACTTCTCGCACATCTTCTTAGCTGAAGCTGAGACTTTCATAAAGCCGTGATCCTGCCTCGGTACTTCGTCGGGACGTCGTCGTCGCCAAGCACCGGGGATCCAACGGGAGTCCGCAGTGTTTGACATCTACACCGTTGGAGGCCAAGAGAAACCCAGGCTCGGCCTGAGGGGTTTGGCAGTCCGTCGATATCAACGACGTCATTGTTCACAAGAAATCACAGCCCGCTTCCGGACTGCTCATGAGAGTGTAGGTGGCGCCGCGTCGTAACGCCACCAGACGATTCATGCAGAACGTCAGTCGCCGCTACGGGCGATCCAATCAGCCTTCGGACTGCACAACATCGACACACACCGCTCCAAAGTCGTCGCCGCCTCCGGCCAAGAACGCGATACAGAGATTCCCGATGTTGATGAACGAGCCGGAGTCGTCGCTCGACCACGAATGGCTCCGAATGGTCTCGCCGTCGCTACCAGATATGTCGGACGATGACTCTGACCATTCACCAGATTGGGTACCGATCCAGCCCGCATAGAAGTCGACAATCGCGTCGAAGTCGCCACCCTCTACATAGGCATTGACAGCGCTCGAATCCTCGCTCTGGAACACGGAGTTAACGACAAAACCATCGGGCAGCGGAATATCGAACCCGTCAGGCACCTCACCCCCACCGATTGTGATGTTTCCGTCTTCGGTCTCAAGCTTGACTTGACCCGTGTCTGTGTCAATCTCTACGTTGTCGATGCCTTCGACCTGCTCGGCAATCTGCTCCGTGAGCACCTCACCTGCGGACTGACATGCCGTGAGTGCAAGCGCAGCCACCACAATTGCGATCGTGATTCGTTTCATGTTCCCCTCTTGAGTTGTGTCGAACCGTCGTCCGACAGCGCCCAGAGACCATAGGTCCTACGCCGACGGCAGGCAACTGCTGTAGCGTCGGACCATGAAACCGATCATCGTCTTCGATGTGAACGAGACGCTTCTCGATCTCCAGCCGGTACGTGAGTGGTTCCATAGTCGTTTCGACGATGCGCCCAATGCCTCTGCATGGTTCGCTGAACTCCTCAGACTGTCGTTCGTGTCGGCCGCGACGAATCAATACACACCGTTCCCTGAGCTCGCCACCGCAGCGTTGGCAACTGCAGCCGGCCGACACGGCGCTTCCATCGGCGACGGCGACATCGCCCACATCAGCGGTGTGTTCGCCACATTGCCAGCTCACGACGATGTGGCCGACGGCCTCGACGCCCTGCGGGAGGCGGGTTTCACGATCGCGGCACTCACCAACTCCCCTCTCGGGACGGCCGAGGCCCAGCTCTCCAACGCCGGTATTGCAGATCGTTTCGAAAGCATCCTCTCGGTCGACATGGTCAACAGGTTCAAGCCACACCGGTCGGTCTATCTCGCTGCAGCAGATGCTCTTGGAGTACCCACATCTCACATGGCCATGGTGGCGGCCCACGATTGGGATATTGCCGGGGCAGTGGCAGCCGGTTGCGATGGCGTCTTCATCGAGCGCCCCGGCCAGGTCTACAGCCCAGCCTTCCCCCAACCAACCCTGACCGCCACAAACATCACCCACGCCGCCGAGCAACTGATCGCCGTCCACGCCTGACGTTCGGAGTTCCTGCTCCCAAGGAATAGGCGCCCAGCTTTGCTGGTCGCCTATTCCCCACACCCCTGACCACCGTTGATCGAGGTGACCACATGGGCAGCCGACTGGCCCGTTGCATAGCCCCACAGACCGGTCCACGTCTGTTGGTCGAATGTCCAGAAACCCAGCGATGGGTCGAAGAAGGCCTCATCCATCGTGTACAACGGACCGCCATAGGCAGCCTCGAGCATCTCGACCGACGATCCGATGCCGACTCCCTCGGTCGTCAGCAGGTCAGGCGGAATGACGGTGTAGTAGTACGCAAAGAAGTGCGGGACCCCTCCGGTCCAGAAGTCGGTGTCTGCGTGTGTGAACAACATGACGAAGTCACCCCAGTGCGCACCTCTGACGTCGGGCCCCGGACAGGTCCCGTACACCGAGAAGGCATCCACCCACCCCGAGTCCGTGTCAGGAGCGCCTAGTACCGCTGTCACCGCGTCGATCGCTTCGTCGCCGTCGTACCCGAAGTACACCCATTCGTCTCCGGCTTGAACGCCCTCATCGTTCAGTTCAACGATTCCTGGATCTGCTGCCGTTGTCGTCGTCTCCGGAGGTACTGAGGTCGTGGTGGTCTCGACCGGAGCAGTTGTTGTCGCCAGATCAGGCGCCGTGGACGTAGTCGTCGATTCGGGAATTGTCGTTGTTGTCGGAGCAGTTGTCGATGTCGTATCGACGCCCGTGGTCGTCGTGGCAATCGCCTCTGAATCGTCACCGTCGAGATTGGCAACAAAGACGCCGCCGAGGATCAAGCCCAAGACGCCGACGAGTATCCAGGGCAGCCACTGTTTCAATCCTTCGTTCATCGTTCATCCTTCGTGAGTTTCGTATCGGCCGAGTGTTGGGAGCTTGCCACCAACTGCGTGAGCTCGGCAACTTGACCGCGGAGCGCCTGCAACTCCTCGAGCACCCCGGAGAGCTCTTCGGCGGTCGCGTCATCGTCGGCACTGCTGAAGGTCGATCCGAGGATTGCGGCAACCGAACCGAGCGCGGCCAGTCCCGTGAGCATCATGATCAAACCAGCGAAGCGGCCCAAACCGGTTACCGGGTACAGATCGCCGTAGCCAACTGTCGTGAACGACACCACAGACCACCAGATCGCATCCCAGAAGTCCTCGAATCCACTCGACGCCGGCTCAACGTTGAGCACAACCAAAGCAGAGAACAGAGAGGCTCCGAGAATCCAGATGCCGAGAGCGCCGAATCGCACAGCCACTGCCGCTGTCCGACGCATGACCTTGGTGGAAACCATCACCTTGATCAGTCGTGCAATACGGAACGTCGAGAGGAACCTCGCCGACGACGCCACGGGAAAGATGTACCACGGGAAAGTCAAGAGCACGATCGACAGATCGAAGATGCCATTGCCAGTTGATGGGTACTTTCGCCAGATCACAACTCTCACGACGAAGTCCACAAGAAATACTGACCACGAGACGACATCGATCACGATGAACGCGGCGCTGAGATCGTCGGGAATGATCGCGAGGGCGATGAAAGGGGCGAGTGCAGCAACCGCTACCAGCGGCTTGGAGCGTTCATCCCAGACCTCGAGCTTGGCCGGGGACTCCCGATGGAGTGTCGACGCGTCGTCTTGCATGAGTCTGAGGCTAAATGCAGCACCTGTGCCAACAAAGGACCAGAGCGGCCAGACCGGAACAGCCGTCCGCTACTCGATGTGGAGTGGTTCGGGAAGTGTGCTGACGATGGAGCCCTCATCGGTGATGAGAACCGTGTGCTCGAAGTGGGCAGACCACTTCCCGTCTTCTGTGACCACCGTCCAGTCGTCGTCGAGGATGTTCGACGACTCAACTCCGAGATTGAACATCGGCTCGATGGCGAAGGCCATACCTTTCTTGATTCGGAGGCCCTTACCTCGTCTTCCATAGTTCGGAACGGACGGTGCTTCGTGCATCTGACGGCCGATTCCGTGCCCGACGTAGTCGCGAACGACTCCGATGCCATCGGGTGCAGCCGCTGCCTCGATCGCCGCGCCAACATCGCCGAGTCGGTTCCCGGCCTTGGCCTGTTCAAGGCCGGCCCAGAGAGCACGTTCAGTCACATCAAGGAGCTTCTGCACTTCGGCAGTCACCTCTCCGATGGCCATCGTGAATGCCGCGTCGCCATGCCATCCCTCATAGATGGCGCCGGCGTCGATGGAGATGATGTCGCCCTCCCTCAGGAGGTGATCGCTCGGTATGCCATGAACGATCACCGAGTTCGGGGACGTGCAGATCACTCCAGGGAATGGATTCGCTGGTCCACCGTATCCGAGGAATGATGAGCGACACCCGTGTTGCTCCAGAGCATCACGGGCGACAGCGTCGAGATCTCGAGTCGACACTCCCGGCACGCATGCTTCCTTTACGGCTGTATGCATCGCCGCAACGCATGCGCCAGCGATCTTCATCTTCTCGAAGTCGGCAGTTGACTTACTGGTGATGACCCGACTGCCGCTCATCGAATCGCTACGACTTCGCGAGGGTGATCATGATCCGTGACAGCACTTCATCGACGGTACCCGTGCCATCAACGGCGACAACGGCCGCACCATAGAAAGCGACGAGGGGAGCGGTGTCGGCTTCATATACCTCAAGGCGGCGACGAATCGTTTCCTCGTTGTCATCCGCTCTGCCCTCTTCTTCAGCTCGTTTGAGCAGCCGCTTGACAACCTCCTCGGTGTCAACATCGAGGAGAACAACAGTTCCAATGGCATCAACGACCGAGTCGTTCAATGCCTCGGCCTGACCGAGCGTGCGAGGGAAGCCATCGAGCAGATATCCGCAACGGGCGTCTTCCTCTGCGAGGCGTTCATCAACGATGGCAACGACAAGTCGGTCCGAAACGAGCTCACCGGCCGCCATGATCGACTCGACCTGTGTTCCGAGGTCGGTGCCAGCAACAACAGCTGCGCGGAGCATATCGCCTGTAGAAATGTGCGGCACGTGCAAAGCGTTGGCGATCAGTGCCGCCTGAGTACCCTTCCCTGCTCCGGGGGGGCCAAGAAGAAGGATTCGTCTTGCCATCGGCTGTCTCCCAACCACGTCGGTGTTGTCGCCTCCAGCCTACCGGGAGCCGTCCGCTGACAACTCACGGCTGGAATGCGAAGCGTTCCCGACTTCCGTCAGGAGAGGAATCCCTCGTAGTTTCGCATCGTCAGCTGGCTCTCGATCTGCTTGGCCGTCTCAAGGGCAACACCGGCGACGATAATGATTGAGACACCAGACAGACCGACAGGCACGTTCCAGATCCAGCCGAGGATGGATGGCAGAACGGTGACCAGAGCCAGGTATGAAGCACCGGGGAGCGTGATTCGTGACAGCACGTGGCTGAGGTACTCGACCGTGGCGCGTCCGGGCCTGATGCCGGGGATGAACCCGCCTTGGCGCTGGATCATGTCGGCCTGGCGCTCCGGGTCGAACTGTATTGCTGTGTAGAAGTACGTGAAGAACACAACCAGCAACGCGAGCATGAAGATGTACCAGAGGCTCGGGGAGAACCCAACTCCGGATGTCGACAGCATGTTCTGGTCGATCCAGTCTCGTACGGCGGCTCCCCAACCGGTCGACGGGAGGGCCGAAGCGAGCAGTGCAGGGAAGTACATGATCGACGTTGCGAAAATGACAGGGATCACACCAGCCATGTTCACCTTGAGCGGTATGTATGTGGACTGACCGCCCATGACCTTTCGGCCACGAACCCGTTTGGAGAACTGCACAGGTATCCGCCTCTGACCCTGTTCGATAAAGATAATCCCCACAGTGAGCGCAAGCATCGTGCCGAGGATGACGATGAACTGGTACGACTGCGAGTTCGCATTCAGAATCGCAAGCTGGCTCGGGATCTGGCTGATTATCGAGATGAAGATCAGCAGCGACATACCGTTGCCAATACCGCGTTGCGTGATGAGCTCACCCATCCACATGAGGAGCGCAGTACCTGCGGTCATCGTAACGACGATGATCACGACGTTCCGTGGTGTGAAGTTCGGGATCAGGTCGATGCCGCCGGTGAACTGACCGCTGTGGAACAGATAGGCGAATCCGGTCGACTGCAGAAGAGAAAGGACAACCGTTGTGTAACGGGTCCACTGTGTGATGACCTTCCGCCCGTGCTCACCCTCCTCTTGGAGTGCTTGCAGCTTCGGGATCACGACCGTCAACAGCTGGAGAATGATCGATGCCGTGATGTACGGCATGATGCCAAGCGCAAAGATCGACAGCTGCGTCAGCGCACCACCAGAGAACAGGTTCAGAAGCCCGACGAAGCCAGACTGCTCTGCCTGATTGGCAAAGTTGCGGACGGCCTCGAGGTCGACTCCCGGGACAGGGATGGTCGCACCGAGGCGGTACAGGGCGAAGATGAACAGCGTGAACAGGATCTTGTTACGCAGATCATGGATCCTGAAGGCATTCCTGAAGGCGGTAAGCATGTGTGTTCTTCGTCCTGACTTCTAACTACGGATTCTGGGAAGGAAGCGCTCCGGCTTCTGTCTCTATTCCTCGATCAATTCGATCGATCCACCAGCGGCCTTGATCTTGTCAGCGGCGCCGATCGAGAAGGCGTGTGCCTTCACGGTGAGTGCGACATCGAGATCGCCCTGGCCGAGAACTTTGACCTTTCCGCGCTTTTTGACGAGACCAACCTCGCGCAATTCGTCGGGTGACACCGTTGTGCCAGCATCGAAGTCAGAGAGACGTTCGACATTGACGACAGTGAACTCGAACCTGTTCGGGTTCGTAAAACCCTTGAGCTTGGGGATCCGGCGCTGGAGCGGTGTCTGTCCACCCTCAAAGCCCTGACGGACCTTGCTACGCGCCTTGAGACCCTTGGTGCCACGACCCGCCGTCTTTCCACGGCGGCCGCTCTCGCCTCGACCCACACGGATCTTGCGCTTCTTTGAACCCTTAGGGGGTCGGAGATGATGGAGTTTCATCAGATTTCCTCTACTTCGAGGAGGTGCTTGGCGCGAAAGATCATGCCGCGAATGCTCGGATTGTCCGGCTGTTCCACGGAAGAATTGATCCTTCCCAGTCCAAGTCCCTCGACCGTGGCGCGCGTCTTCGGCTTCTCGCCGATGAGACTGCGACGCAGTGTGATCTTGAGTTTGTCAGCCATGGTCAAACCTTTGTGCGGGCTAGTTCGGATGAGTTGTATGCAGCGAGCAGTGCAGGAGGGAAAATCTCCTCTGCACGTTTGCCACGAGCCTTTGCGACCACGTCGGGACGCATCTGGCTCTTGAGCGCATCGACGGTTGCCTTCGCAACGTTGATGTGGGTCGGTGAACCGAGCGACTTCGCGAGGATGTTGTTCACACCCGCTGCCTCGAGAATCTGACGCACAGCGCCACCGGCGATAACACCGGTACCGGGAGCGGCAGGCTTCAGGAGAACGCGGCTTGCGCCCTGCTCTCCGATGATCTCGTGGATGATCGTCGAACCGGCCATCGGGACATCGAACATGTCCTTGCGGGCAAGTTCGAACGCCTTCTGGATCGCGGCAGGGACCTCTTTGGCCTTGCCGTATCCGATGCCGACACGACCCTTGTTGTTGCCAACGGCCACGAGAGCAGTGAAAGAGAACCTTCGACCACCCTTTACGACCTTGGACACACGGTTGATCGTGATCACGCGCTCATCGAATTCGGGTACGTCACGCTCACGACGGTCCCGACGCTCACGTCGGTCCCTGCCGCCACCGCGACCACGTCCGCCACCAGGCCCTCCGCCCTGACCACCACGTCCGCCCTTGCGGTCTTGTGGCTTACCGGCCTGAGGAGCGCCAGCTGGGGCCGCGGCGTCCTTTGGTTTCGTGTCCTGTGTCTTGTTCTGTTCGGTAGTCATCGCTCGCTCCTAGAACTCAAGGCCGGTTTCGCGCGCTGCATCGGCAAGTGCCTTGATACGGCCGTGGTACTTGAAACCACCACGGTCGAACGCAACGGCAGCGATGCCAGCGTCTTTGGCACGAGCTCCGACAAGCTTGCCTACCTCGGATGCGGTGTCAACCGTAAGGGTCTTCCCTTTGACAGCCGACTCCCTCGAGGATGCAGAGGCGATCGTGATGCCGCCCTCGTCGTCGATGACCTGTGCGTAGATGTGCTTGTTGCTTCGATACACCGCGAGGCGAGGCTTGGAAGCGGTGCCGTGCACCGACTTGCGAACCCTGAAGTGCCTGCGACGGCGTGCGTCTGTGCGGGTACCTCTCATGCGGAAACTCCTGCCTTACCGGCCTTGCGTCGCACGTGCTCGTCCGAGTACCGGATTCCCTTGCCCTTGTAAGGCTCTGGGGGCCGGACAGCCCTGACGTTGGCAGCGACCTGGCCAACCTTCTGTTTGTCTATTCCGCTGACGATGATCTTCGTCGGCTCCGGTACCTCGAACGTGATGCCGTCCGGGGCTTCCAGAACCACGGGATGACTGAACCCGACTTGCAGCTCGAGGGTCGATCCCTTGAGTGCAGCTCGGTAGCCAACGCCGACAGCGGTCAATTCTTTGCTGTAACCCTCGGTCACACCAACAACCATGTTGTTGATCAACGCACGAGTGAGTCCGTGCAGTGCACGAGTCTCACGCTCATCGTTGGTGCGGTCAACGGTCACTGTGCCGTCATCGACGCCAACAGTGATACCGGCGTTGAGTACCTTGGTGAGGACACCCTTTGGACCCTTCACCTCGACGCTGTTGTTGTCTACCTTGACCTCGACACCTGATGGCAGACTGATGGGGCTTTTTCCGATACGACTCATGTCACCACACCTTGCAGAGGACCTCGCCACCGACATTGCGGCGGCGGGCATCGCGGTCTGTCATGACGCCAGCTGAAGTGGAAACGATCGATACACCAAGACCACCGACAACTCTGTCGATGTCGGTCGCGCCCTTGTAAACACGTCGGCCAGGCTTCGAGACTCGTTGAATGCCCTTGAGGACCCTCTGTCTCTCAGAGTCGTACCGCAGTCTTACGACGAGCTCGGTGCCAACGTTGCCATCCTGTGTCTTCCAGCTATCGATGTAGCCCTCTTCAGACAGGATGCGAGCGATCTCTTCCTTGAGCTTCGATGATGGCATGGCGGTCTCGGGATGGAGCGCCGTGTTGGCGTTCCGGATCCTCGTGAGCATGTCAGCAATTGGGTCTGTATACATGACTACCACGACGCCTTTCTGATTCCGGGGAGCTCACCGAGGTGGGCCATATGACGAAGAGCGATACGGGAGAGACCGAACTTGCGGAAGTATCCGCGCGGTCTTCCACTCACGGCGCACCGGTTGCGATAGCGTGTTGCGCTTGCGTCACGAGGCATTTTTGCGATCGCGGCGTATGCCTCGCGCTTGTCCTCGTATACCGCTTCCGGGTCCTTGATGATATTGATGAGTTCCGCACGACGATCCGCGTAGCGGTCGACGATCACTCTGCGTTTGTTGTTCTTGGCGATCTTTGAAGTTTTCGCCATCAGGCACCTACCTCCTGTCGACGGAAAGGGAACCCGAACGACTCCAAGAGCGCTAGCCCCTGATCGTCCGTCTCCGCGGTGGTCACCAAAGTGATGTCCATCCCGCGGACCTTCATGACATTGTCGTAGTCGATCTCAGGGAAGATCAGCTGCTCGGTCACCCCGAAGCTGTAGTTCCCACGACCGTCGAACCCTTTCGGGCTCAGACCACGAAAGTCTCTGATGCGAGGAATCGCAAGAGCAATGAGCCGGTCGAGGAACTCCCACATGCGGTCGCCTCGAAGCGTCACGGACGCTCCGATCGGCTGACCCTCACGGATCTTGAAGTTCGACACGGACTTGCGTGCCTTGTTGACCTTCGGCTGTTGGCCTGTGATGATCCGGAGATCCTCAATGACGCCCTTGATCAGCTTCGAGTCGGCAGCCGCGTCACCGGCACCCATGTTGACGACGATCTTGGAAAGTCGTGGTACCTGCATGACGTTCTCGAGCTCGAGATCCTTCAGGATCTTGTCACGAATCTCATCGTCGTATTGATCTTTGAGACGTGGTGCCATCAGAGATCACTCCCGCACTTGCGACATATCCTGTATTTCTTGCCTTCGTCATCGAAACGGGCACCGATCTTTGTCGGGCCGCATTCCTTGCAGACGATCATCACGTTGGAAGCATTGATCGGCATGTCTTTGTCGATGATTCCGCCCGTGTTCAACTCGCCTGTCGCTCGCTGGTGACGTTTTGCTGTTGCGACACCCTCGACGATGATCCTGTTGTCCTTTGGAAAAACCTTTGCAATCTTGGATTCAGTCCCGGCATCCTTACCTGAGATGACCATGACCGTGTCTCCACTACGCAGCTTCATCACAGCACTTCCGGTGCGAGCGACACGATGCGCATGAACTTCTTCTCACGAAGCTCACGGCCGACCGGTCCGAAGATACGAGTGCCTCGCGGCTGGCTCTGGTCGTCGATGAGCACGCATGCGTTGTCATCGAAACGGATGTATGAACCATCCTCACGACGAATCTCCTTGCGAGTCCTCACAACCACAGCCTTGACCACTTCGCCCTTCTTGACGTTTCCGCCAGGCGTTGCATCCTTCACCGTTGCGACAATCTTGTCACCAATCGATGCGTACCGACGGCCTGAGCCACCGAGAACACGAATGGTCAACACCTCACGAGCGCCGGAGTTGTCGGCGACCTTGAGACGCGATTCCTGCTGAATCATCGAGCACGCTCCACAACTTCTTCGACACGCCACCGCTTCGACTTCGAGAGCGGGCGTGTCTCAACGATGCGAACAGTGTCGCCAACATTGGCGTCGTTCGCTTCGTCGTGTGCGTGATACTTCTTGCGAACCGGGATGATCTTGCCGTAGCGAGCGTGACGCTTCTGGTCCCGCACTTCTACGGTCACGGTTTTGTCACGGCTGTCGGAAACGACGATCCCGACGCGGGCCTTGCGGCTTGCGCGTTCCATCTATGCATCCTCCTGCTGTGATTCCCAGGCAACGATCTCCTGCTCACGCATCACTGTTGCAATGCGGGCAATGTCGCGCTTGACCTGGGGGATTCTTGATGTGTTATCGAGCTGATTGGTGACATGCTGGAAACGGAGGTTGAACAATTCTTCCTTCGATTCGTCCAGCTTCTCACCGAGCTCCTTGTAATTGAGCTTGCGAAGTTCAAGGGCGTTCATATGTCTTCCCGCATCACAACTTTGGTCTTGATAGGCAGCTTGTGGGCAGCCAATCGGAGCGCCTCTCTGGCGAGTTCCTCATCAACACCTGACATTTCGAACATGACACGGCCCGGCTTGATGACCGCTACCCAGTACTCCGGGTTGCCCTTGCCAGACCCCATACGGGTTTCGGCAGGCTTCTCTGTGATCGGCTTGTCGGGGAAGACCGTGATCCAAACCTTGCCACCACGCTTGATCTTGCGAGTCATCGCAATACGAGCAGCTTCGATCTGGCGCGAGGTCAGCCATCCGCGTTCCTGAGCTTGAAGGCCGTACTCGCCGAACGACACCTTCGTGCCGCCCTTGGCGTTGCCCTTGTTCCGCCCGGTCTGCACCTTGCGGTACTTCGTGCGCTTTGGCATCAACATCAGACGTCGCCTCCCTCGGAAGCTTCGTCAGCAGCTGCTACGTCCGCGTCAGCATCGTCTGTGCTTTCGGCTTCTTCGGAAGCTTCTTCAGAGGCTTCGGCAACCGGCTTCTCTTCAGCCTTCGCCTCAGCCGCAACGGCTGAAGACTCCTCTGAACCTGCCTCAGCGGAGACTGGCTCCTCTGTCGGCTCTTCAGTGGTGACAGAGGCGTCCGTCTTCGGTTGTTCCTTATCGGTTGGAGCTTCTGGTTGCCCAGAGGCAGCCTCGCGAGCTTCAGCATGATCGGCCTTGGCGTCGGCAGCGGTGACCTTCTTGCCACCACCGGCCTCGATGAGACGCTTGCCTCCACCGGCTTCGATGATCCGCTTACCCTTGCCGTCTCCGGCAGCAGCCTCGACACGAGACTTCACTGACTTGCGACGCTTGCGATCTGCGGGGCTTCCAGAGGCCAAACGAGCTTCGGCGGCCGCCTTGTCAGACGTGCCGAACTTCTTCATGATGTCGCCCTTGTAGACCCACACCTTGATACCAACCGCACCAACGCTGGTCTCAGCAGTGGCTTGTCCAAAGTCGATGTCAGCGCGCAACGTATGCAGCGGGACACGGCCCTCGAGGTACCACTCGCGGCGGCCCATGTCTGCACCGCCGAGACGGCCAGACGCCTGCACGCGCACACCTTCGGCGCCGGCCTTGAGGGCGGTCGCAACGGTGCGCTTGAGCGCGCGACGGAACGAGACACGACCTTCGAGCTGGTCGGCAACGCTGCGTGCGAGCAGAGTGGCATCCATCTCCGGGTTGTGAACTTCGATGACGTTGAACTTGACTCTGCGACCGGAGAGATCCTCGAGGCCGGCACGGAGGCGCTCTGCCTCTGAACCGCCGCGGCCGATGACGACACCGGGGCGGCCCGTGTGGACATCGATCTGAACCTTGCTGCCACCGATGCGCTCGATATCGATCCTCGAGATCGCGCCGCGCTTGAGCTCGCCCGTGAGATACTTACGGATGTGATAATCCTCAGCTACCTGGGCGGCGTACTCCTTGTCGGAGTACCAACGCGACTTCCAATCGGTGACGATCCCGAGACGCAGGCCGTAAGGGTGGGTTTTCTGCCCCATTAGGCAACCTCTTCCTGGTCTGCTACGACGATCGTGATATGGCTCGTACGCTTGCGAATCTTCGTGGCGCGGCCACGGGCACGAGGACGCCAACGCTTCAGCGTCGGTCCTTCATCCGCGTAGGCTTCGGCGACGACGAGTTCATCTGCGTCGAGTGCGAAATTGTGCTCGGCATTCGCAATAGCGGAGTCGAGCACTTTCTTGATTGTTGGAGCGGCCTTCCTATTCGTGAACTGGAGCACGACAAGTGCTTCATCCACCGGAAGACCACGGACGAGGTCAAGCACCCTGCGCACCTTGTAAGGCGACTGGCGTACGTGCTTGGCCTGGGCGCGTGCGTTCATCGCTGCCTCACAGACTGGTCTGTCATGTGGCCGCGGAACGTACGCGTTGGTGCGAACTCGCCGAGTTTGTGCCCGACCATCGATTCGCTGATATAGACAGGCACGTGCTTGCGTCCGTCGTGAACGGCGATCGTGAGACCGACCATCTCAGGGATGATCGTCGAACGACGGCTCCACGTACGGATGACACGCTTGTCACTGCTGGAGTTCGCCTTCTCGACCTTCACCAGGAGGTGCTCTTCGACGAATGGCCCTTTTTTTAGGCTTCTCGCCATGGTTTACCTCTGACCCTTCTTCGCACGACGGCGAACGATGTACTTGTTACTTGCCTTGTTCTTCTTGCGGGTCTTCTTCTCCGCCTTGCCCCAAGGGCTCACCGGATGACGACCACCGGAACTGCGACCCTCACCACCACCGAGTGGGTGATCGACCGGATTCATGGCAACACCACGGGACTGAGGGCGTTTGCCCTTCCAGCGGTTCCTCCCGGCCTTGCCGATCTTGATGAGGTCAGCGTCGGCGTTGCCGACCTGACCAATGGTTGCTCTGCAATCGAGCGGTACCTGACGCATCTCACCCGAAGGCAGACGCAGGAGGGCGATCACATTCTCCTTGGACATCAGCTGTACTGACGTTCCTGCGGAACGAGCCATCTTGGCTCCGCCACCTGGCCTGAGCTCGACAGCGTGAACGACCGTACCGGTTGGGATGTTGCGCAGTGGAAGCGCGTTCCCTACTCGAATCTCGGCCTTTGAGCCAGATTCGAGCAAGTCGCCAACCTTGATGCCGACGGGCGCAATGATGTAACGCTTTTCGCCGTCCAGATAGTGGAGCAATGCAATACGTGCGTTGCGGTTCGGGTCGTACTCGACCGAGGCGACCTTGGCTGGTACGCCGTCCTTGGTACGTCGGAAGTCGATAATGCGATACCGACGCTTGTGGCCACCACCTCTGTGACGGGATGTGATCCTGCCATAGGAGTTGCGACCCGCAGAACGAGTCTTGGGAGCCAGAAGGCTCTTCTCTGGAGTCGACTTCGTGATCGTGTCGAAGTCCGACACGGTCTGGAACCTGCGCCCTGGCGAGGTCGGCTTGAGTTTCTTTACACCCATGAGCTATACCTCAAAGACATCGATCGAATCACCGTCCACGAGGGTGACGTGGGCACGTTTCGTGTCCTTGCGTCGACCGATCGTGTATCCGGTGCGCTTCTGTTTACCTTTTCGGATCATCGTGTTCACCGACGCGACCTTCACATCGAAGATCACCTCGATCGCCTGCCTGATCTCGGTCTTGTTCGTCCGAGGATCAACGATGAACGTATACGTGTTGTTGGCTGCGACCAGGTCGTATGACTTCTCAGATACGACCGGCTCGATGATGATGTCGCGTGGGTTCTTCATTCGGCATCACCTCCGTTGCCAGCTTTGACGCCTTCGGCGTGCTCTTCGGTCCCCCGAGGTGCTTCCTGTCCGAGAGCGAGTGTTCCCTGACTCATGATGACCGTCTCGGCCCACAGGACGTCATAGGTGTTCGCCTGCCCGAGATTGGATGCGATCACATGGTCGAGGTTGCGGAACGACTTGATGGCTGAACGTTCATGGTCCTCTGCAATGAGCAGCACCTTGCCGGTGACTCCCATTGCCTCAAGGAGCGCGACTGCGTTCTTGGTCTTTGGCTCGTCCCACGCATCAAACGTTTCGACAACCTTGACGTTGCCGCTCGCGGCGCGATCCGACAGTGCACTGCGGAGTGCGAGGCGCTTCATCTTCTTTGGTGTGCGCTGGCTGTAGTCGCGAGGCTTCGGCCCGTGGGCAACACCACCGCCAACCCACTGGGGGGAGCGGATGGAACCGTGCCGTGCACGTCCGAGGCCCTTCTGGCGCCAAGGCTTTGCACCACCACCACGCACCTCGGCGCGTGTCTTGGTTGAGTGTGTACCGGCACGCTTCGCAGCGAGCTGGGCAGTTACGACCTGGTGCATGACATCCTTGTTCGGCTCGATGCCGAAGATGTCGGGGTTGAGGTCGACAGAACCCTTCGATGCGCCATCGGCGCTGTAGAGATCAGCGGTGAGCTTGTCAGCCATTGACCTTCACCGCCTCTCGCACAACAACAATTGCACCCTTCGGTCCCGGTACGGACCCAGCGAGGAGCACGACATTGCGCTCGGCGTCGACCTGCACAATGTCGATATTCATCATCGTGCGCTGATCGCCACCCATGCGTCCAGGCATTTTCTTACCCTTGAAGACGCGAGCAGGAGTAGCACATGCACCAATGGCGCCAGGAGCGCGATGGGTCTTGTGCACGCCGTGTGAGGCGCTCTGTCCCTTGAAGTTGTGACGCTTCATGACTCCAGAGAATCCCTTGCCCTTGGAGATTCCCGTGACGTCAGCCTTCTTGCCTGCCTCGAGAACCTCGCCGACATTTATCGTCTGACCGAGTTCGTAAGCAGACGGATCGTCCACTCTCACCTCGATGAGGTGGCGATGCGGCGCAAGGCCAGCTTTGGCGAAGTGTCCTGTGGTCGGACGGATCGCCTTTTCTGTTGCCATCTCTTTGAAGGCGACCTGAACTGCTGAGTAACCGTCGGTCTCGGGTCGCTTGATCTGTGTGACGACCATCGGACCGGCCTTTACGGCGGTCACGGCAATCGCTCGGTTGGCTTCGTCGAAGATCTGGGTCATGCCCAGCTTCTCGCCAATGATCGCATTCATGTCTTGATCTCAACTTCTACGCCTGCGGGGAGGTCGAGTCGCATCAGCGAATCGACCGTCTTCGGAGTCGGTTCGAGGATGTCGATCAACCGCTTGTGGATGCGCATCTCGAACTGCTCTCGTGATGTCTTGTCGACGTGTGGTCCGCGAATGACCGTGTAGCGGTGGATCTTGGTCGGCAGTGGCACCGGACCCTTGATCTTCGCTTGGGTGCGGACCACCGTCTCCGCGATCTTGCGGGCCGACTCGTCGACGACCGCGTGGTCGTACGCCTTGAGTCGGATCCGGATCCGGTGTTCGTTTGCCATTGGTGTTACCTCAGGTCCTTCTCAGCTACTTCAGAATCTTTGTGACGCGGCCTGCACCAACAGTGCGGCCACCCTCACGGATAGCAAACCGCAACCCGTCATCCATCGCAATCGGCTTCCCCAACACAACCGTCATCTCCGTATTGTCACCAGGCATCACCATCTCAGTGCCATCAGGCAGAGAAACAGCACCCGTCACATCCGTAGTACGGAAATAGAACTGCGGACGATACCCATCAAAGAACGGGTTATGCCTACCACCCTCATCCTTCGTCAAAATATATACATTCGCCTCAAAATCAGTATGCGGAGTAATAGACCCAGGAGCCGCAATCACCTGACCACGCTCAACATCTTCCTTCCCAATACCCCGCAAGAGAAGACCAACATTGTCGCCAGCCTGACCCTGATCCAGAAGCTTCCGAAACATCTCAATACCCGTCACCGTTGTCGACTGCAAATCACGCAAACCAACAATCTCAACAGAATCCCCAACCTTCAAAACACCCTGCTCAATACGACCCGTCACAACCGTGCCACGACCCGTAATCGAAAACACATCCTCAATCGGCATCGCAAACGGCTTATCCATCTCACGAACAGGCTCAACAATGTACGAATCAACCGCATCCATCAACTCCATAATCTGACCAGCAGCCTCAGCATCGCCCTCCAAAGCCTTCAAAGCAGAACCCCTAATCACCGGAACATCATCCCCAGCAAACTCATACTCAGACAACAACTCACGAACCTCCAACTCAACCAAATCAAGAAGCTCATCATCATCAACCTGATCCGTCTTATTCATAAACACAACAATCGAAGGCACACCAACCTGGAGAGCCAACAACACATGCTCACGAGTCTGAGGCATAGGACCATCAGCAGCAGACACCACCAAAATCGCACCATCAATCTGAGCAGCACCCGTAATCATATTCTTCACATAATCAGCATGACCAGGCATATCAACATGCGCATAATGCCGATTATCAGTCTCATACTCCACATGAGCAATCGCAATCGTGATACCACGCTCACGCTCCTCAGGAGCCTTATCAATATCCTCAAACGCCGTGTACTCAGAATCGTTGAGCTCAGCCAACACCTTCGTAATAGCAGCAGTCAACGTCGTCTTGCCATGATCAATATGACCCATCGTCCCAATATTCATATGCGGCTTCGACCGCTCAAACTTTTCTTTCGCCATGACGGTCTCCTATTCGCCTCTGACCTTGGCCACGATTTCTTGTGCAGCCGCAGTCGGTACTTCTTGATATGAGTGGAATTGCATTGAGTAGTTGGCACGACCCTGGGTGCGCGACCTGAGGTCGGTTGCGTACCCGAACATCTCAGCGAGCGGTACCAGTGCGTTCACCACACGAGCAGGCCCACGAGCGTCCATGGATTCGATCTTTCCTCTACGTGCCGAGAGGTCTCCGATGACGTCTCCCATGTAATCCTCTGGGGTGACGACTTCGAGTTCCATAACTGGTTCGAGGATCTTGATCCCTGCAGCCTTCGCTGCCTCCTGGATCGCCATCGAACCTGCAATCTTGAACGCCATCTCGTTCGAGTCGACGTTGTGGCTCGATCCATCGATCAGGCGAGCTCTGATGTCGACAAGCGGATATCCGGCAAGGATTCCCCCGGCAAGCGCCTCGCGCATACCCTTCTCAACGGCAGGGATGTACTCGCGGGGAACGTTTCCGCCCTTGACCTTGTCCTCGAACTCGAAACCCGCACCGGGCTCAAGCGGCTCGAGGTCAATGACCACATGGCCGTACATACCGGAACCACCGGTCTGTCGCTTGAACTTCGCATCGATCTTATTCACTGCTCGTTTGATCGTTTCGCGGTACGCGACTTGCGGGCGACCGACGTTGGCCTCAACACTGAATTCACGGCGGAGACGCTCAACAATGACCTCGAGATGAAGTTCGCCCATACCAGCGATGATCGTTTGGCCCGTCTCGTCGTCCGTGTGGACGTTGAATGTCGGATCTTCCTCGGTGAGCCTCGCGAGTCCGCCACCAAGCTTGTCCTGGTCCGACTTCGTCTTTGGCTCGATTGCCACCGAGATGACCGGAGCAGGGAAGGTCATGGATTCGAGCTGGATCGGCGAATTGAGCGAAGCAAGCGTGTCACCGGTTTTGGTGTTCTTGAGGCCAACAGCGGCAACGATGTCCCCAGTCATGATCTCGTCGATGTCCTCCTGCTTTGCAGCATGCATCCGCAGAAGGCGACCGAAGCGCTCCTTCTTGCCTGTCGTCGTGTTGATGACGCTGTCACCCTTGTCCGCCCTACCTGAGTAGACACGGAAGTAGGTGAGTTTTCCGACGTATGGGTCGGACATAATCTTGAAAGCAAGTGCGGAGAACTCTTCGTCATCCGTTGGCTTGCGCTCCATCGTCTCTTCTTCGTGCCCTGGCCTGAAACCCTCGATCGGAGGCAGTTCGGCAGGACTGGGGAGATACGCGATAACGCCATCGAGCAGTGCCTGGACACCTTTGTTCTTGAAAGCGGTACCAAGCATCACCGGCACGAAGACGCGTGCAATGGTTCCCTTACGGATTACCGACCGAATCTCATCAGGGTTGAGGTCCTCCTCCATGAGGTACTTCTCCATGAGGTCCTCGTCCTCTGAAGCCACGACGTCAAGCATCTTGTGATGCCACTCCGTAGCCTGTTCAACGAGATCTTCAGGAATGTCGATGGTCTCGTACTCCGAGCCCTCGTCGTCCTTCCAGACGATTGCCTTCATCTCGACGAGATCGACAACGCCCTTGAAGTCAGCCTCGGCACCAATCGGAATCTGGATGGCAACCGGGTTGCCGCCGAGACGGTCGACGATCGACTGGGTCGATCCAAAGAAGTCAGCACCGATGCGGTCCATCTTGTTGATGAAGCAGATCCGGGGCACGCCGTACTTGTCCGCTTGGCGCCACACCGTCTCTGACTGTGGTTCAACTCCAGAGACAGCATCGAAAACCGCAACAGCGCCATCGAGCACACGGAGGGAGCGTTCGACTTCAACCGTGAAGTCGACGTGGCCAGGTGTGTCGATGATGTTGATGGTGTGATCGTTCCACTTACAGGTCGTGGCAGCAGATGTGATCGTGATGCCGCGCTCCTGCTCCTGCTCCATCCAGTCCATGACAGCAGCGCCCTCGTGAACCTCACCGATCTTGTATGTACGACCGGTGTAGTAGAGGATCCGCTCTGTGATCGTCGTCTTGCCCGCGTCGATGTGGGCCATGATTCCGATATTACGAACGGTATCGAGTGGGATTGTGCGTGCCATGATCTAGTACTTCTCTTGCTACCAGCGGTAGTGAGCGAAAGCCTTGTTGGACTCCGCCATTTTGTGGACGTCTTCGCGGCGCTTCACAGCAGCACCGGTGCGGTTCGCGGCATCGAGAATCTCGTTGGCGAGACGATCGGACATCGTGGATTCACGACGTTTGCGAGCGAAATCAACGAGCCAACGTACGGCCAGCGTCTGAGCGCGACGCGGACGTACTTCGACCGGAACCTGGTAAGTGGAACCACCGACACGCCGTGACCGAACCTCAAGGGTCGGACGAACGTTGTCGATGGCGCGTTTGAGGATCGGAAGCGGCTCTGAGCCTGTGCGCTTCTCAATCGTGTCCATTGCGGTGTACACGATGCGACGAGCGGCGCCCTTCTTTCCCTTCAAGAGGATCTTGTTCGTAATCTGTGTCACCAGAACCGACTGATAGATCGGGTCCGGATTCAGTTTGCGTACTTCAGCTGGGGCTCTACGCATTACGAATCCTTCTTTGTGCCATAGCGGGAACGGGCCTGTTTCCGGCCGTCGACGCCAGCGGCATCGAGCGCTCCACGAATGACTTTGTAGCGAACACCCGGGAGATCCTTCACACGTCCGCCACGGACGAGGACGATCGAGTGTTCCTGGAGGTTGTGACCTTCGCCAGGGATGTAGGCGGTGATCTCTGCTCCAGATGACAGGCGAATACGAGCCACCTTGCGAAGGGCCGAGTTCGGCTTCTTCGGGGTGACGGTGTAGACGCGCGTGCATACGCCACGTCGCTGAGGAGAGCCGGCGAGACCGACTGTCCTCTGCTTCTTCGGCTTTGGCTTCCGGCCCTGGCGGACCAGCTGCTGTACGGTTGGCACTTTCCTTTATGTCTCTCTCTTCGGCGCACCCCGACCCGGTACTCGGGTATCGGAGTTCTGACGAACGAAAAATCGGCCCCTTGCGGATTACGCAACAGAACCGATCCCTTGTATGAACCTCTTCCTGCACAACAGCGTCTCAGAACGTGAATCCTGTGGACGCCTCCGGGTACAGGCGGGCTCGGCTGGGATAACCAGGTGGGAGTATAGGGACGTCGCGCTATAACGCGCAAGGCAAAATGGCCACCTGGCCCATCCACCACCTGGTTGAGGATCGCACCATAACAGCCTCGGATCCGGGAGTCAGGAACCCGACTCAGACCCCCCTGCATCGCTCCGCTCTGCCGTCCCCCCTAAAGGGAGGACAATCCAGGGACTCAGATCGGGAACTCCGACTGAGGATCCTGCGGCGTCGGGGCCGCTGGTGGCGCGGGTTCGGGGACGGTTGGAGGCCTGTTCTTGGCAGCGGTCCGGGCGGCCGTCGCTCGATACTGCCGTAGACCGCTGAAGGCGAAGACGACAACGATGATCGCTGCGAAGTCATATCCGTTCATGACAGCCAGTGGCACGACAATCGCGACGGCGATCCATGTCACCACCTGTGCAATGAGCGGACCCTTCTCCTCGCTCACCATCGACGCGAGGCTCTGGACCATGTGACCGCCATCGAGAGGAACGATCGGCACCCAGTTCAGGACACCCCACACCAGCGCGGTAAATATGAAGGAATCGAGGAAGACAGCGACTTCGTGTGAGACACCGCCAAACGCGCCACTCCGGGCGACGAGGAGGACGGCTCCTCCGGCGATGATGCCCGTCGCCGAGCCTGCGGCCGAAATGAGAAAGGAACGACCGTGGCTCATCGGTACACCATGGCGGTAGTTCGTTACGCCGCCCAGTCCGTAGAGCGTGACCGTGATTCCCTCTGCTCCGAATGCCCGCGCGGTGAGGGCATGTCCCATTTCATGGAGCAGGATCGACACGAAGGCCGCGGCGGTCCAGATGGCGATGTCGACGCCGCTGTATGCCGTTGCTCCAAGGAGTGCGACGAACAGGAATGTCAGATGCACACCGACCGGGATGCCGAGCAGAGGGAACTTCAACATGTAGGAAACGTAGTACGACGTGGCGCTAGCAACTAGCGTTGCGCTGATCGGGAGGTACAGATGGAACGAGTGCTCGGGTTTGGTGGCGTGTTCGTTCGCGCCAACGACAAGGAGGGCCTGGCCAGGTGGTACAGGGACAACCTCGGGATCAACCTGCATGAGGAGTGGTGGGGTTGTCTCTTCCCCCTCACCCATCCTGATGACGCCGGCGGTGCGCACAACGTGTGGAGTGTCTACTCGGATGAGGCTGACGACTCGGATAAGACGCCGGCGCCATACAGCCTCGGCTTCCGCGTTCGGGATCTCGATGCAATGTTGGCCCAACTCAAAGCGAACGGCAACGAGGCCGATGACGGCGAACATTCCGAGTATGGAGACTTCGGCCATGTCATCGATCCCGAAGGCAACCGCATAGATCTTTGGCAGCCACCGGCCGATCTACCCCCGGATTGGCGCGAAGCTGCTACTGCGTAGCGTCTACAGATCGAGGTTGAAGAGGGGACCTACGATCTGTGTCCCCAGCGCATCGCCAATGGTTGAGTAGATCGCGAAGAGAGCGATCGCTCCGCCCGCAAGCGAGATGTTCTTCATGAAATTTGTCATCTCGATCTGCTGCATCATGTCGCTGTCAGTCCAGAAATGATGTACCCAGAATGCTGCCACAAGAGCGTATATCGCAAGCATCAGAGCGCCGACATCAGTCCAGACTCCGAACGCGACCGAGATGCCCCCCGTCGTGATCCACGCTCCCGATGCGAGGACGAGCATCCGCGCATTCGGAAGTCCTCGCATCTCACCGTATTGAGCGGTTGCCTTCGTCTGGCCGAAGTGCCCCGCCAGACCGGACCCGATGAACACGGCAGCGAACAGAATTCGACCGATGAGTAGTACCCATTCCTTATGTACCTCCCGCGGGCACATTGGCGGCCAGTGAAGACGCGACGAAGGAGCTGAACGGTCTACTTGCCCTGGAGTGCGAAGCACTCCCAAGGAACGCCGAAGGCGTTCCCATTCTCTGGGCTCACAGGACCGTATGCGGCACTGGCAAACCTGGGTTGTGGTGACCGCGCGAAGAAGGAGCGCCGGGGCGCTCCTTCTTCTGTCAGATTCAGGCCTTCCCGACTACTCGGTTGAGTCGCTGTCTCCTGCCGGAGCTGCAGGTGTTGCGGCGCCGAGGGATGCGAGCCATTCGGCTGGATCCGAAGGCAGAGCATCGTCCGCTGACTCAACATCGACGTCTCCGAAGAGACCGGCAGCGGTTGGAACCTCTGCATCGGGCAGCATCGGCTGGATCCCCTGATAGTTCGTGAAACCGGTACCAGCTGGAATCAGCTTTCCGATGATCACGTTCTCCTTCAGACCACGCATGTAGTCGGACTTGGAGTTGAGTGACGCTTCGGTCAGCACCCTCGTCGTCTCCTGGAACGATGCGGCTGAGAGCCACGAGTCGGTCGCAAGGGACGCTTTGGTGATACCCATGAGTTCTGGGCGACCTTCAGCCGGCTGCTTGCCATCTTCGACGAGTTCACGGTTCTGATCACGGAACACCTGTCCATCGACGAGCTCGGCCGGGAGCCATGGTCCTTCGCCTGGGTTCGCAATGCGGACCCGACGCAGCATCTGGCGCACGATCAACTCGATGTGCTTGTCGTGGATGTCAACACCCTGCGAGCGGTAGACCTCTTGCACCTGGTCAACCAAGTAGCGCTGGCATGCCCGAACACCCTGGATCGCCAGCACTTCCTTCGGGTCGAGCGGACCCTCGGTCAACTGCGCACCTGGTTCAACGATGTCACCCTCGGATACACGCAGACGTGCCCGAGCGGAGAGATCGTATGACACGACGTCTTCGTCGCCGTCGACGATAACGATGGAGCGTTGACCGGTGTCTTCATCGGTCACGAACTTGACAGCACCGCCGGCTTCACTGAGAAGCGCTACACCCTTGGGACGCCGAGCCTCGAAGAGCTCAGTTACACGAGGAAGACCGTGCGTGATGTCCTCACCTGCGATACCGCCAGTGTGGAAAGTACGCATCGTCAGCTGTGTGCCAGGCTCACCGATCGACTGGGCAGCCATGATGCCAACCGCAGTCCCCGCCTCGACCATGACGCCTGTGGCGAGATCGATTCCATACGACATCTGAGAGATCCCGTACTTGCTCTCGTCCGTTAGGGGTGAGCGAACGCGGATCTCTTCGACCTCTTCGACCTCTTGGATCCCGTTGACCGCCTCGCGGTCGAGAACAAACCCTGCACGGAGCTTTCGGCCGTCAGGCAGCTCAACAAACGAACGACCGTTCTTCACATCTTCAGCGAGAACGCGTCCGATGATCTTGTTCCGCAAGTGACGAATCGGCTCGCCATTCTCACGGATCGTGAGGAGGAGTCCCGGATCGTCCGCCTCGTCGTCGTGAATGATGATCTCCTGACTGACATCGACGAGTCGACGAGTCAGATAGCCGGAGTCAGCAGTACGCAGCGCCGTGTCTGCCAGTCCCTTGCGGGCACCGTGCGTCGAGATGAAGTACTCGAGAACGGTAAGGCCCTCACGGAAGTTCGCCTTGATCGGCTGCGGGATGATGTCACCCTTCGGGTTGGCCACCAGCCCACGCATACCAGCGATCTGTCGCAGCTGCATGATGTTTCCGCGTGCACCGGATCGAACCATCATATCCATGGGGTTGAACGGATCTTCCTGCAGGGTTACCTGCATGGCATCCTTCACCTCGTCGGTCGCGACAGTCCAGATCTCGATGAGTTCTGAACGACGCTCGTCGTCCGTGATTACGCCCTTCTGGTACAGGCTCTCGACCTTGGCCGCCCTGGCCTCGAACTTGGCGAGGATCTTCTTCTTCTCAGGTGGCGTCTTGACATCCTGAAGTCCGATAGTGAGGCCAGCGACGGTCGCGAACTTGAATCCGAGTTCCTTGATGTTGTCAAGCGTGTTGGCAACGTCGGGCTTGTCATAGTTGTGGATCACCTCTTCGACGAGCGTCCTGACGTCCGACTTCAGAAGCACAGCGTTGACGAACGGGAATCCGATCGGGTAGGCGCCATTCATGATCGCACGGCCGACCGTTGTCTCCGTCAGGCCATCGGGCGAGACAGGCTCGTCATCAATAAGCTCCTTGAGAAGCGGCTTGAGCTTGGCGTGCAACTTCTCTTCGCCGGCGAGGTTACCGACCCGAAGCTTGATCGTTGCGTGGAGGCTGATATCACCGTTCTCGTACGCCATCACCGCCTCATCAACGCTGGAGAACGCACGGCCTTCGCCCTTTGCGCCCTCCTTGATTGCTGACAGGTAGTACATACCGATGATCATGTCCTGTGAAGGCGTCACGACCGGACGACCGTTCGCAGGGGACAACACGTTGTTGGTAGACAGCATCAGGATGCGCGCCTCTGCCTGCGCTTCAGCGGACAGCGGGAGGTGCACAGCCATCTGGTCACCATCGAAGTCAGCGTTGAAGGCCTCACAGACAAGTGGGTGGAGCTGGATAGCCTTGCCCTCAATCAGCACAGGCTCGAACGCTTGGATGCCGAGACGGTGCAGGGTCGGGGCGCGGTTCAGGAGCACGGGGTGTTCCTGAATCACGTCGCCGAGAACGTCCCACACCTGGGAACGACGTCGTTCAACCATCCGCTTTGCAGACTTGATGTTCTGCGCGATATCGAGGTCGACGAGCCGCTTCATGACGAAGGGCTTGAAGAGCTCGAGAGCCATGATCTTCGGCAGGCCACACTGGTGCAGACGAAGATGCGGACCAACGACGATGACCGAACGACCCGAGTAGTCGACACGTTTTCCGAGCAGGTTCTGGCGGAACCGCCCCTGCTTTCCCTTGAGCATGTCGGACAGCGACTTGAGTGGGCGGTTGCCCGGTCCCGTCACTGCACGGCCACGACGGCCATTGTCGAACAATGCATCAACCGACTCCTGAAGCATGCGCTTCTCGTTGTTGACGATGATCTCAGGCGCACCGAGGTCAATGAGTCGCTTCAGCCGGTTGTTGCGGTTGATGACTCTGCGATACAAGTCGTTCATGTCTGACGTTGCGAAGCGTCCACCATCGAGCTGAACCATCGGGCGGAGATCGGGTGGGATTACCGGTACTGCCTCGAGGATCATGCCCGTTGGGTCATTCTTTCCGTCAGCGAATGGCTGCACGACCTTGAGCCGCTTCTGGGCGCGTTGACGCCGTTGCTGGCTCCTGGGATCAACGAGGTTCTCACGAAGAAGCTCGACTTCTGCCTGGAGGTCCATGCGGCTGATGAGGTCCTTGATGTACTCGGCTCCCATACCACCGGTGTAGTACTCGCCGTAACGGTCGACGATTTCACGCCAGAGTTGCTCTGACTCGACAAGATCACGGGGCTTCATCGCCTTGAATCGGTCGAACGCCTCATCAAGGAGTTCGATCTCAACCGTGGCACGCTCGTCACGATCCTTGATCTCGCGCTCGACCTCTTTCTTGCGAGCGTTGAGCTCGGTCGTCTTTGCCCCGGCGTCCTCCATCTGGGCGAGTTCGCCCTCAAGACGCTCGAGCCGCGCTTCTCTCCACTCCTCGAGTTCCTCTGTGATGAGAACACGCTCGTGGCGAGCTGCTTCTTCGAGATCGGGGAGGTCCTTCGTACGCTTGTCTGCGTCCACCTCTGTCACGAGGTAGGCAGCAAAGTAGATGACCTTCTCGAGATCCTTGGGGGACATGTCGAGGAGGTAGCCGAGACGGCTCGGAACACCCTTGAAGAACCAGATGTGGGTGACCGGAGCGGCGAGCTCGATGTGGCCCATGCGCTCACGACGCACCTGGCCCTTGTTACCTCCACGCCGCATCGCTCACAGACAACGCCGCGGAACCGTACACGCTTGTACTTCCCGCAATAGCACTCCCAGTCCCGGGTGGGGCCGAAGATGCGCTCATCGAACAATCCGTCCTTCTCAGGCTTCAGCGTTCGGTAGTTGATCGTCTCTGGTTTCTTGACCTCGCCGTAGGACCAGGAACGGACCTGGTCGCTTGATGCAAGGCTGATTTTCAGTTCGTCGAACAGTTGTGGCACTTATTCGCTCCCGCTCTCAAATAATCTGGTGGGCTTGGTCAAACGATGACGTCCATCTCGGGTCGCTCGGGGCGAGAGATATCGATCCCGAGGCTCGCTGCGGTTCGGAAGACGTCATCCTCAAGATCCTTGAGTTCGACTTCCTCACCTGCTGACAGCATCTCAACGTTGAGTCCCAGCGACTGCATCTCCTTGATGAGCACCTTGAACGACTCAGGGATGCCCGGCTCGGGGATGTTCTCGCCCTTCACAATGGCTTCGTACACCTTCACACGCCCTCTGACGTCATCCGACTTGATGGTCAGCAGCTCCTGAAGCGCATAAGCGGCGCCGTATGCCTCGAGTGCCCAGACCTCCATCTCACCGAAGCGCTGGCCACCGAATTGGGCCTTACCACCGAGTGGCTGCTGGGTGATCATCGAGTACGGGCCGGTCGACCGTGCGTGGATCTTGTGATCAACGAGGTGGACGAGCTTGAGGATGTACATGTATCCGACCGTGATCAGCGAATCGAATGCATCGCCAGTACGACCGTCGTAGAGCTGTGTCTTGCCCTCATCGTTGATGATCTGGAGACCATCACGGTTCGGCAGCGATGTCGAGAGAACCTTGAGCACCTCATCCTCGTGCGCACCGTCGAATACGGGTGTCGCGATGTGGGTCCATGGGTCCGCACCACCTGAGGCCGGACTTTCGAGGTCATCAAAAGCCTCCCACCCGGTAGCAGCTGCCCACCCAAGGTGCGTTTCGAGCACCTGACCGAGGTTCATTCGGGACGGAACACCAAGCGGCGACAGGAGGATGTCGACAGGAGTTCCGTCGGCGAGGTGCGGCATGTCCTCCTCAGGGAGGATTCTTGCGATGACGCCCTTGTTTCCGTGACGTCCTGCGAGCTTGTCACCCGCTGAGATCTTGCGCTGCTTGGCAACGTACACCCTGACGAGTTCGTTCATGCCAGGAGGCAGGTCGTAGCCGTCCTCCCTGCTGAATTCCTTGACCGCGATTGCCTTGCCCGATTCGCCGTGCGGCACTTTCAGCGAGACATCACGCACCTCGCGAGCCTTCTCACCGAAGATGGCGCGCAACAGGCGCTCTTCTGGCGTCAATTCTGTCTCACCCTTCGGTGTCACCTTGCCAACGAGGTAATCGCCAGGACCGACCTCTGCGCCGATGCGGATAATCCCGCGCTCGTCAAGATCCATGAGGACCTCTTCGGCGACATTCGGGATATCACGAGTGATCTCCTCGGCACCAAGCTTGGTGTCGCGGGCCTCGATCTCGTGCTCCTCGATATGGATCGATGAGAGGATGTCGTCCTTGACGAGCTTCTCAGAGATGACGATTGCATCTTCGAAGTTGTGGCCATCCCACGGCATGAATGCGACCATGAGGTTGCGTCCAAGAGCGAGTTCGCCGCCGTCCGTTGACGCACCATCAGCAAGCGCGTCTCCAACCTTGACCTTGTCGCCTTCAGAGACAATCGGCTTCTGGTTGATGCACGTGCCTTGATTGGAGCGCTCGAACTTGTCGAGATTGAACGTGTGCTTCTTGTTGGCACCTGCCTCCTTGACAACAATCTCCGTTCCGGTGACCTCAACGACTTCACCGTTGACGGGGCTGACGATGACCTCGCCTGAGTCCTTTGCGGCACGCTCCTCCATGCCGGTGCCCACCAGGGGTGCGTCCGACGTGATGAGCGGAACGGCTTGGCGCTGCATGTTCGACCCCATGAGGGCACGGTTTGCATCGTCGTGCTCAAGGAACGGAATGAGCGAAGTAGCCACGGAGACAACCTGCTTTGGGGAGACATCCATGTAGTCGACCTGGTCGGCAGGAACCGTGTCGACTTCGCCACCGGTCTTACGAACAAGCACACGAGCATTAGTGAACGTGCCGTCGTCTTCGAGAGGCGCGTTGGCCTGTGCAATAACGTGACCCTCCTCCTGTGACGCGGTCAGGTAGTCGATCCGCTTCGAGACCTTTCCCTTTGCCACACGACGGTACGGAGTCTCGATGAAGCCGAACCGGTTGACACGTGCGTACGAAGCAAGCGATCCGATGAGTCCAATGTTCGGACCCTCCGGGGTCTCGATCGGGCACATCCTTCCGTAGTGCGAGGGGTGCACATCGCGGACCTCGAAACCGGCACGCTCACGAGAGAGGCCGCCTGGGCCGAGTGCCGACAAACGTCGGCGGTGCGTGATCGATGCGAGTGGGTTTGGCTGGTCCATGAACTGACTCAGCTGTGATGTTCCGAAGAACTCCTTGATCGATGCAACAACCGGACGGATATTGATCAGTGTCTGTGGCGTGATCGCCTCAGGATCCTGTGTCGTCATCCGTTCACGGACAACACGCTCGAGGCGGGTCAGCCCGACTCGGATCTGGTTCTGAATGAGTTCGCCAACCGTGCGAATACGTCGGTTCTGGAAGTTGTCGATGTCGTCGACTCGGAATCCCTCTTTCTCCTGCTTGAGGCTCATCAGGTACGTGATCGTCGCGACCATGTCCTCGTCTGTAATCAGGCCCTGTTCTTCGGCCTTGAAGTTGTCCATCAACTCCATGGATGCATCGCCACCAAGCTTCTGGTTCATCTTGTAGCGGCCTACACGTGTGAGGTCGTAACGCTTTGGCGTGCGGAACAGTGTCTTGATGAGGCTTCGGGCCGACTCGACGGTGGTGAGTTCACCTGGACGCAGCTTGCGATACAGGTCGAGCAAAGCTTCGTCCTTGGTCGACGTCGGATCCTTCTCGAGCGTGTTGCGCACAAGATCCGAATCTCCGAGAAGAGCAATGATCTCCTCATCGGTCTCAGCAATGCTGAGGGCGCGGAGGAAGGTCGATACGAACTGGCGACGCTTGCGGTCGACGCGGACACCAATCGTATCCTTCTTGTCGATGTCGAACTCGAGCCATGCACCGCGGCCGGGAATGACCTTCGATGCATACACGGGGCGACCGGAGGTCTTGTCGATGGTCCGGTCGAAGTAGACGCCAGGGCTCCGAACGAGCTGGCTCACAACGACACGCTCAGTGCCGTTGATGATGAACGTACCGTTGTGGGTCATCATCGGGAAGTCACCGAGGAAGACGTTCTGCTCCTTGATCTCACCCGTTTCCTTGTTAAGGAATCTGGCGGTAACAAAGAGCGGACGCGAATAATTCGAGTCGCGGTCCTTTGCCTCTTCGATCGTCAGCGGCGGTTCTTCGAACCGATGGTCTGTGAGTTCGAGTGCAAGGTTGCCGGTGAAGTCCTCAATGGGCGACACCTCCTCGAACATCTGCTTGAGTCCGGAATCAAGAAAAGCTGCGAAAGAGTCCCTCTGTACATCAAGAAGACCTGGGATCTCCTGTACCTCCGGAATCTTTGCGAAAGACAGCCTCTGGGAACGCGCACGAGCCAACGCGGATCCTCCTCTAATAGACGATGCAACAGCACAGGGCTAGGAGCAGTGAAACGGGTGAACTGGTGAGTGTAGCACAAAGTGGGGATAGCACACAACTATCCCACCACTATCGAGAGCGGGTTGAAAAAGGTTCTTCAACTGTGATTGAAAGGATACATGGAAGTGAACAATCTTTAAAGCAATCGAGACGGTTGACGATCGAAACGCAACAAAGGGGAGCAGCTCACGCCACTCCCATTTCGAGAGATTTCGCTTCGTTGCTACTTCAGTTCCACCGATGCGCCGGCAGCCTCGAGGGCTTCCTTCGCCTTCTCGGCGGTCTCCTTGTCCGCAGCCTCAATGATCGCTGAAGGTGCATCGTCAACGAGCGCCTTTGCTTCTTTGAGACCGAGGCTCGTGAGACTACGAACTTCCTTGATCACCTGGATCTTCTTTTGACCAGCACCGGTGAGAACGACATCAAACTCGTCCTGCTCTTCTTCGGCTGCGCCATCGGCGTCGCCGCCCGCAGCGGCAGCTGCGACTGCGACGGGAGCCGCAGCGGTGACATCGAACTTCTCTTCGAATGCCTTGAGGAACTCCGACAGTTCGAGAACTGACATCTCCTCAAAGGTTTCGAGCAACTTCTCTGTTGTCGTCTTGGCCATTGTTACTCCTCGTCGCCAGCATCTGCGGGCGTTTCATCTTCGTCGTCGGTATCTGCGCCCTCGGCATCAGCGGAGGCATCATCTTCAACCACCACGTCAGTGGAGGCATCGGCTTCAACCTCTGCGTCGGCAGGCGCATCGGAACTCGTATCGGGCTCTGCAGTGTCCTCGGTGACCTCATCAGCGTCCCCGCTGACCTCATCGGCCTCCTCGGAACTCTCGGTCTCGGCATCGTCGTCGCTCACATCGGAAGCTTCCTCGGAAGCCTCTGCTTCAGGGGCATCGTCGGCTTCGGCGGCAGTCTCGTCAGAAACTGCAACATCCTCGTCCGCTGGTGCTTCCTCAGCGCTCTCCGCATCTGGCTCCTCAGCTACCGCCTCGGCAAGCTCATTGCCAGCAGAGACAGCTTCCGCTTCCTTCTGCTCAAGCAATTGAGACAAGACGTTTGCGGTGTTGCGAGGCAGGGCGGCGAGGAGGCCTGCAAGGTTCGCCATTGGCGCCTGCATGACTCCCGCGATCTTGGCCAGAAGGACATCCCTCGGCTCAAGCTCTGCGAGCTGTGCGATCGTTTCAGGTGGGAGGAACTCGAGGTCGAGGAGACCGCCCTTGACCACGAATGTTTCGTGGGTCTTGGCGAAATCCTTCAGTATCTTCGCTGTCCCAGCTGGGTCGCCATCGGCGAACGCAAGGCCTGTCTGGCCGAGTAGTAGTTCGTCGAGTGTGTCGATATCCAGCTCTGCTGCCGCAAGTCGGGCCATGGTCATCTTGACGACCTTGAACTCCGCTCCGTTCTCACGGAGACTGCGACGAAGCTCCTGCTGATCCTTGACCGAAAGGCCTGCATACTCAGCAAGGAACACGGCTTGTGCTCCCTCGATACGCTCTTTGATATCGGCGACCGCCTGGACCTTCTCTGGTCTTGGCATGTGCGTCTCCTCAAATCGGACTTTCATGTACCAAACCCATGTGGGCCCTGAAACGATCAAAGCCCCCGACGTGAGACGTCAGGAGCTTCCGTGAGGATTGGCCTGCGATGGCGTCTTGCGACTTATGCCCTGCCGAAGCAGTTCGTGGCACCAACGGTCTCTGGTCGGTATGAGGTTGTGACACAAGCCTACCGCGCCTCGCGTCGTACGACCAAGAGAATGCACGCTCGCGGCTCCCAGAGCTCGTTACGAGGGCAGTAATACGTTGGCCGCGCGACCACGGCCTAAGAAAGCAGGGAGTGTTGGAAGGCGATGGTGGTCTCTTTCGAGGTTGAGTAAACAGCGGGCCAGGATGCTATTCACTCGGTGTCACTCCGGAGGGGCCGGGGTAGGGTCCGGCCTGCGTGGCCCGAAGTGTCGGAACCACCCGTAAGGCGGTGGTGGATCGCCTTTCTTATCCGCCCTCCAACATTCCCTTGCTTATGGCTTCATGCTTGTCGTGCCGATTCTCAATGTCAATAGAAATCTGGCAGATTCGCCCATATGTCGGCCGTTCTGGTACACAACACGCCAGAACGCGAAAGAACGGCCTACGGTTTGAACCGTAGGCCGTTCCTTACAGATTTTCGTTGCAGCTAGTCCGTCTCTTTGAGCGCTGCCTCAACCGACGACAGGTCAACTCTCACGCCCGGTCCCATGGTCGATGAGATCGAGACCTTCCGGATGAATCTGCCCTTCGTCGATGCCGGACGTGCCCTGATGATCTCATCAGAGATCGACAGCAGGTTCTCGTACAGCTTCTCAGCCTCGAACGACGCCCGTCCGATGGGGACGTGGACGTTGCCGTAGCGGTCGTTTCGGTACTCGACACGCCCTGCCTTGAAGGCCTCGACGGTCTTGCCAACGTCCTTGGTCACGGTGCCAGTCTTCGGCTTCGGCATCAGACCACGCGGTCCGCGGACCTGGCCTCGCTTTCCAACCACCGGCATCATGTCAGGTGTTGCAATGGTGACGTCCCAATCGAGCGGTATGTCTCCACTTGTAATCTTGTCGGCGAGATCCTTGCCGCCGACAATGTCCGCACCAGCGTCCTCTGCTTCTTGCGCCTGGTCATTGGCGAAGACGACGACCTTTACGTCCTTGCCTGTGCCGTTCGGCAGCGAGACAGTGCCACGCACGATCTGATCGGCCTGGCGGGCATCGATCCCGAGCTGGAAGGCGATGTCGATGGACTCGTCGAACTTCGCCGAAGCGAGTGACTTGACAAGATCGACGGCATCGGATGCAGAGTGGTCGACCTCGGCGTCGTACCGTCGTTCCTGCTCGGCTCGTTTCTTTGAGATACTCATCTGGGGTTTCCTTTCGTGGTGTAGCGGGCTTGCGCCCTTCCACTTCCCTATGTGTGTGTTTCGCTGCTGTGATGTGGAGAGCTATTGAACGACGTCGAGGCCCATCGAGCGGGCTGTGCCCTCGACGATCAGCATCGCGTTGTCGATGTCGTTTGCGTTGAGGTCAGGCATCTTGATCTCAGCAATCTCGCGGACCTGAGCCTTTGTGACTGTGCCGACCTTCTCCTTGTTCGGAACAGGAGAGCCCTTCTCAATCTTTGCGGCCTGGCGCAGCAGTACTGCGGCTGGCGGCGTCTTGGTAATGAAGGTGAACGAACGATCCTCGAAGATCGAGATCTCGACTGGAATGATCGTCCCGGCTTGTGCCTGTGTGGCAGTGTTGTATGCCTGGACAAAATCCATGATGTTCACGCCGTGCTGACCAAGTGCAGGACCAACCGGCGGTGCAGGGCTTGCCTGTCCCGCAGGGATCTGCAGTTTGAGTACGGTCATCAGTTTCTTGCGACCCATGTGTTTCGGAATCCTTGCCTATCGGAAGTTGATGTCAGTATTTGATGATCTGGTCGAAGTTGAGCTCCACAGGAGTCTCACGACCAAAGATGTCGACGAGCACACGGACCTTCGACTGGTCCACGTTGATGTCCTCGATAACACCGTTGAAATCTGCGAAAGGACCTTCGACCACGCGGATGGTCTCGCCGACCTCCCACGCAGGCTTGAAGGTTGGTTTGTCCTTCTTGGCGCCTTCCTCTTTCTCAACGCCGAGGATCCGCTCGACCTCACGCCGTGACAACGGACTGGGCTTGGTGCCCGACCCGACGAAGCCTGTCACGTTCGGAGTGTTGCGAACGGCATACCACGAGTCGTCGTCCATATACATGCGTACGAGCACATAGCCGGGGAACTTCTTCCTGGCAACGGTGACCTTCTTGCCGTTCTTGTACTCGACGACGTCCTCCATCGGGATTTCGACGTCGAAAATCTTGTCTTCGAGATGCATCGACTTGACGCGGTTCTCGAGGTTCGCCTGGACCTTCTTCTCATACCCTGAGTACGAGTGGATCACGTACCAACCGCCGGGGAGATCGTATGGGCTTGCGGGGCGCTCATCGATGATGGCTTTGACCTCATCGGTCGCGGTCTCGTCGACCGTGCTCTCTTCAGAAAGTACTTCTTCTACTGCTTCAGGCATCAGGTAATCGCATTCAGTACGTTGACGACAAGTTTGTTGAAGCCCCAGTCGAGGCCGAATACAACCAGCGTCAGGACGGCCGTCATTCCGAACACGACAACCGTGTAGGTGGTGAGCTCCTCGCGCGACGGCCACGCAACCTTCTTGAGCTCCTGGCGCACCTCGCGGAAGAACTTCTGAGCCCTCTGGATGAAGCTGAGGTCCTGGTCCTTGTTCGATTTCTGTGGGCGCGAAGCATCGCCGCGTTTCTTCTTCGCGCGTTCTTCTTCCTTCGCCTGAAGGCGTCGCATCTCACGGTTCAACTACGTTCTCCTCAGTAGTTCGCCTCGGAATATTGCAGGGGTGGCGGGACTCGAACCCACAACATCCGGTTTTGGAGACCGGCGCTCTGCCAATTGGAGCTACACCCCTCCGGACCGGGTTCACGTTCCGGCTGGGGAGTATATGTATCCCTCATGTGAAGTGTAAACCGGAAGAAACGCAACGGAGACCCTAATTGAACTTCAGGCTGCGCGGTCACGGTACAGCTTGTACAGGACGGCTGTACCGGCTGCGGCTGTGGCGACCACTGCGGCAGCGACAGGTACCCGTGGATCCATCTTGGGATCCATTCTTGGCTCGCCTGATTCCACTACAACAGGGCCGAGCTCGCTTGTCACTGCAGAGACGAATCCCTGCGGTGCACGATATCGACTGGCGTCGAGCGCCTCGAGCTCCCGGTACATCGATCGATAGCGGACAACCTCGCCCTTGCACGGCACACACGTCTCGACGTGAGTAGCGAGCGGCCCAGTGATCGAAGCTTCTCCAACCGTTGGCATGGCAACTCTGACAGCGGAACACATCACGCTCACGGTGCACCATCCTGATAGCCCTCAAGGAGGTGGCGCAGTTCCTTGCGTCCCCTGTGGAGGCGGACCTTGGCGGCCGTTACAGAGATGTCAAGGTGCTCTGCAATCTCGGAGTGGCTCCAGCCGTACACATCCTTGAGGACGACGACCGCCCGTATCGAGGACGAGAGCTGCATCAGTGCCTCCTCGATCCGCGGCGATGCTGAGACCGCTTCGCCTGCACGCACAGGGTCAAGCGTTGTTGCCTGCGGTTCGGAGTTCATCGACTCAAGCGGATCGAGTCGGACACGTTTCTGTTTCGAGCGGTGGGTCCACGCGGTATTGACGGTAATGCGATGCATCCATGTGGAGAACTTGGCATCGCCCCTGAACTTCGGCATGGCGCGCCAGGCGCGTATGAACGCGTCCTGGGAGACATCCGCCGCGAGATCGCGGTCGCGCATGAGCCTGACTGCCAACGTGAACACCTCGTGTTGATGCTGCGCCACAAGCTCACCGAAGGCGTCGCGGTCACCCTGCTTCGCCCTGCCGATGAGGTCTTGGTACGACTGTACGGGTTCGACTCTCTCGCGTTCCATCCAGTTACTCCGCCGTCACTCAGTTGGGGTTGTCACCGTAGCGGTGCCAGTAATCAGTTGCTCGCCGCCGCGGGTCAGCTCGAGCTTCACCGAATCGCCAGCGACGGAAGCTGAAATCGATGCCTGTTCGGCGGGAAGGAGCGCGCTCCTGAATCTGATCTTGGCCGACGCGATGTCGCGCCCATCAGCCGCAGCCGATGCTTCCTGCATCAGCCATGCGTACATCAGCAACCCGTGCACGACGGTTCCGGGCAGGCCTGCATCGAGCGCAAAGTCGTGGTCCCAGTGCAACGGATTGAAGTCCCTGGTCGCTGCAGAGTATCGGACAAGGTCGTGGCGACTTGCTGATCGTTCCACGCCTCTGGATTCGGCCCGGGTCCGAACGGGTGGTTCGTCTGCTGCCTGGTCGACGGGAGGTGCTTGTTGATCTGAGAGCACGAAGGTCGACGTCGACTCCATCACTGGCTCATCCGCATCGGAGGCAGCCGCAGTGAATGTGACGAAGTACGAGCCCGCACGCTGTCGGACGCGGGTCACGGTTCCCGCAACGGTGAGGGTCGAACCGGCTCGGATTGCAGCGAGGTATATGAACGATTGGTCAAGATGGAGCAGCGTCCGGGTGAATGGCGCAATCCTCTGGTCATAGAGGAACTCGTCGGCCACAGCAAAGAGCAGTACAGAGCCGAAGCCAGGGGGGGCAACATCGAACCAGCGAGTGGAATCGTCACCAGTCGCGTCAACGTAGAACGCAACACGGTCAGAAGTGACCGCAACGTCGACTGGCCCGATGGCCTGCCCCTCAAGATCCACAGGAGTGATTCGATCTGTCACGGCTGAGAGGGTAGACCTCCCTGCACTCGCATACCGCCGACTGGTCAGCCGGAGCCAGCTCACACGATGGGCGTACAGTGGCAGGCACCTAGGAAGAGGGGAAACCATGGCATCCAATGAGTGGACCATCAACTTTCTGCCCGAAGAGGGCGGCCGAATCACGGGAAAGCTGAAGCTGACCGACAAAGACCTCGAGTACAGGGGTCTCTATGACTCAAGCAACAAGCAGGTCGTCAAAGGGATCGCCGGCTCGCTGAGCATGTTCGCGGTCAGCGGCGGACACGCCTCCTACTTCCACGACACGAGCACCGACTTCAGTTTCACGCTGCCGCGTGCCGATGTCGACCACGCCGATCTCAACAAGAAGGGCCTGATGAAACAGGCTGTTGTCCATATGAAGGACGGATCGACATTCGTCTTCGACTACGGGATGCTCAACCCAAAGAAGCTCATCGCCGCGATCAACACCTGAGTACAGAATCCTGAACGGCGAGAAGGCCCGCCGATTGGCGGGCCTTCTGCTTTGGCTATCCGTTCTGATCTAGGCGCTTTGAGCTAGCGCGTCTCTTTATGCGGTGTCGTCTCGCGGCACCACTTACAGAACTTGCGAAGCTCGATGCGTTCCCGAGTGTTCGTCTTGTTCTTCGTGGTGACGTAGTTACGCCTCTTGCACGACTCGCATGCGAGCGTGATCGGCGGTCTCTTGTCACTCATAGTCTTGGCTCTCTGTTCTTTGTTCTACTTGAGAATCTTTGTGACGCGGCCTGCACCAACAGTGCGGCCACCCTCACGGATAGCAAACCGCAACCCGTCATCCATCGCGATCGGCTTCCCCAACACAACCGTCATCTCCGTATTGTCACCAGGCATCACCATCTCAGTGCCATCAGGCAGAGAAACAGCACCCGTCACATCCGTAGTACGGAAATAGAACTGCGGACGATACCCATCAAAGAACGGGTTATGCCTACCACCCTCATCCTTCGTCAAAATATATACATTCGCCTCAAAATCAGTATGCGGAGTAATAGACCCAGGAGCCGCAATCACCTGACCACGCTCAACATCTTCCTTCCCAATACCCCGCAAGAGAAGACCAACATTGTCGCCAGCCTGACCCTGATCCAGAAGCTTCCGAAACATCTCAATACCCGTCACCGTTGTCGACTGCAAATCACGCAAACCAACAATCTCAACAGAATCCCCAACCTTCAAAACACCCTGCTCAATACGACCCGTCACAACCGTGCCACGACCCGTAATCGAAAACACATCCTCAATCGGCATCGCAAACGGCTTATCCATCTCACGAACAGGCTCAACAATGTACGAATCAACCGCATCCATCAACTCCATAATCTGACCAGCAGCCTCAGCATCGCCCTCCAAAGCCTTCAAAGCAGAACCCCTAATCACCGGAACATCATCCCCAGCAAACTCATACTCAGACAACAACTCACGAACCTCCAACTCAACCAAATCAAGAAGCTCATCATCATCAACCTGATCCGTCTTATTCATAAACACAACAATCGAAGGCACACCAACCTGGAGAGCCAACAACACATGCTCACGAGTCTGAGGCATAGGACCATCAGCAGCAGACACCACCAAAATCGCACCATCAATCTGAGCAGCACCCGTAATCATATTCTTCACATAATCAGCATGACCAGGCATATCAACATGGGCATAATGCCGATTATCAGTCTCATACTCCACATGAGCAATCGCAATCGTGATACCACGCTCACGCTCCTCAGGAGCCTTATCAATATCCTCAAACGCCGTGTACTCAGAATCGTTGTGCTCAGCCAACACCTTCGTAATAGCAGCCGTCAACGTCGTCTTCCCATGATCAATATGACCCATCGTCCCAATATTCATATGCGGCTTCGACCGCTCAAACTTTTCTTTCGCCATGTGAGGTCCTCCCGAACCGAAACTGAGACTGTTCCAACGTATGCGTAGCGGCGGGCAGACTTGAACTGCCGACCTCTCGATTATGAGTCGAGCGCTCTTACCAACTGAGCTACGCCGCCGTATTACAGGTACCGCCGACGCGGCACAATGCCAGACGTGCGTCCGACCCAGTTCCGATCTCCGCAACGGCGAAAGGAACTGACGGGGATTATAGGTGTGGGAAGTCCTACTGGCACAATCCGTTTTGCTCTCGTTTCTTTTGTCCGCACGTAGGCTGGCCGGATGCGAAAGGCGAATCTCGTCGCACCAGCATTGGTGCTCGGTCTGGTGGCATCCGCCTGCTCCTCGGCGAGCGAAGGGCCGACTACCACCGTGTCTGAACCGACCACATCGACGACCAGTTCTCTTCCGCCGAGCGATGGACAGCTTCGCAACCAGTTCGGATATGTGTTTCCCGATGCGCCAGCGGTAACCGCTACGGGCGCGCTCGATCCTCAGGCCCGAGCGGATCTCGACGAGCTGTGGGAGAGCCTTACGACATCCATCGACAACAGAGCGATCCTTGCGGTCGGCGAGAGCGGCGACGTTCGGTTGACATGGCTCCTTTCGGACGTACTTCGGTTCGCACGCTCCCCAACCACACGGCTGGCATTGGTCGAGGCTTGGGAGACCCTCACCGGCGTTGACCTCACTGACGACCCCGTATCTGGGCGAAGCGAGTGGCAGTCGGCGACGGATCATCTCATTGCGTGGGACCTCCCCGCACATCCTGAGTACCGCGAATTCAAGGGGCGGCTCTTCACCATCATTGAACCCGCGTGGCAGCCCTTCTTCGATGACACCACCGCTGCGATCGACTGGCGGTATACATCGTGGGGAGGCGTCCTCATCGACGATCGTCACCTCGGAGACATCCAGCCATGCACAAGAGGATGCATTCCCGCCCTCGACGACCCTGCCGTCACGTCGGCAGACAACGGGTCCTGGTACGCGGACGACCGAGTCGTGTTCGGTGTCGTCGTAAATGGCGAGTCAAGGGCGTATCCGAAACATCAGATGGAAGTCCACGAGATGATCAATGACTCGATCGGTGGGCGACGGGTAGGTATCCCATACTGCACATTATGCGGATCGGCTCAGGCGTATTTCACGGATTCGGTGCCAGAGGGGATCGATGTCCCTGTTCTCAGAACATCTGGGCTCCTCACTCGATCGAACAAGGTGATGTACGACCTGAATACGTTCAGCATCTTCGACACCTTCACGGGCGAGGCCATATCAGGACCGCTCCACGATGCAGGAGTCGTTCTTGAGGAGACGACGGTGGTGACGAGCACATGGGGTGACTGGAAACAAGCACACCCCGACACGACGATCGTTGCCTTCGACGGCGGTATCGGCCGAACGTACTCGCTGGATCCGCTCGGCGACAGGGACGCCGACGGTCCGATCTTCCCCATTGGCGACGTGGATCCGCGCCTGCCCGTTCAGGCAGAGGTTGTCGGCGTGAACACGTCGGATGGGGCGAAAATCGCCTTCGCCGTCGACCGGTTGAAGACGGCTCTGGAGGAGTCCGACTCAATCACGTTCGAAGGAGTGACCGTGACCAAGGATGGCTCTGGTTTCGTCGCGCACAGCGGCGAAGGAACACCGCTCGTCGCTCACCAGGCCTTCTGGTTCGCCTGGTCCCAGTTCCACCCCGACACCCTTGTCTGGTCCCCGACGGGCCTCGCCGAGGAGCCACCGATTCCGCGGCCTCCCTTCAGGGGGGACAGCAGAGCGTCAGCGATGCAGGGGGCTACGCGAGCCTGCGAGCAGTTGCGGAGCAAGATCTTGCCGAACAAGGTTCGCTGGCTCACACTCCCCCTGGCTCGAAGACTCGCCCGTCCCCCCTAAAGGGAGGACGAGATCAGAGAGCCTCCTCCGAGATTCGAACTTAAGGCACCAAACACACGAATACTCGATGCACCGTCTACCCAAACCGAAGTCTTACCAACAGGCAGAAAAAGACGGGAGCACAGCGACCGACTCCAAGCATGGACCCCCTCAAAGAAAGACGCGGGGGTACCAAGCGCCCGACGCGGCACAAAATTGAGTGGAGCCTCCTCCGAGATTCGAACTCGGGACCCCCTCCTTACCATGGAGGTGCTCTGCCACTGAGCTAAGGAGGCACGTATTCAGCTGTCCTAACGAGCGCCGCGACCGATCTGTGGGCCACAGTCCACATGTGTGTGCAGCTGAACCCTGGGTACGCGGTATCGCTTCGTGCCGGGAGAAGGATTTGAACCTCCGAAGGCATTGCCGGCAGATTTACAGTCTGCTCCCTTTGGCCGCTCGGGCATCCCGGCTGGGTGTTACCTCCAGCAATGTGGAAGCGTTGGCGAGGATAGCGAGATCACGATTTCAGCGTTCGTCAAACAGTGGCCCATCTCGATCCTCCTACGAATCCGCCTCAACAAGGATCGCCTTGAACGCACCCAGACCGCTCGGGTCGATCAGGGCTTCGAAGTCAAGGCGTTCGGAACGATTGGTGAGTTGGGCCATTACATCACCGGCTTTGGCAGCGACGTGTTCAAGGTCGGAAGCGTCCGCAATGAGCTCTTGGAGTCCGTGTGCAAGGCAGAATTCGCGCTGGGACATCAGATGGGCACTGGCTCCTGCACGATCGATCGCAGCGACAACGCCATCGATGTTCACATCTACTGTGATATCGGTCTCACCGGGATGCTGAAGCCAGTCGACTCCGGACTGGTGCTGGCGGTACGTGCGCACGACCTCGGACGGGTTCTGGGAAGCGAGCTCCCCTGACGTACCTCCGTAGTCGATGAGGCACATCGCCACAGTGCCAAAGCGCTCGAAGACCGACTCGATCCACTCGGTCACGGCGAGCTGTACGGATACGGCAGCGCCATCTGGCACCTCACCGAATACTTCGTCGCACCAGTTTCGAACCTCGATACGAGCAGGAATATCGACGAGGACGAGTGCGCCTTCGTCGACGCCCACGGCGATCTCAACCCAACCGTCATCGGCCCTGCGGGCCAGGGCGGCCGGCATGTTGTCGAGAACCTCGTTTGCGATGATGACGGCGTCGGTCCGCCTCGGAATCTCATCGATTGACGCAGAGACGTTCACGTCATCGAACTCCCGCGAGAGGTTGCGCCGCGCTTCAGCGGATCGCTCGACGGCGTAGACCGAACCCGTCGTCCATGTGTCGGCGGCCTGTCCGAGCAACGCCCCTGACCCTGCGCCGATCTCAACAAGTGAAGCGCCAGACCCCGGCGAGTTTCTCTGGGCCCACTCCCCCACGCAATAGCCGAACGCCCACGAGATCTCTGGACTCGTGACGAAGTCCCCACTCTTGCCTGAGCGCACAGGACCAGCGGCAAAGAAGCCGTCATCAGGGTCGTAGAGGCACCACTCCATATATGTATCGAACGGCATCGGACCGTTGAGCGCAACGTGATTTGCGATTCGTTCCCGCATGCGAAGAAGTGTAGGTTTGGGACATGACCGATTCGGACTGTCCGCTGTGCGCCGGTGCCGACCTTGACGATGTGCTGATGCGAACCGAGGTTTGGAGCGACGAACTCTGGCGACTCACTACTGCCAACGTCAGCGAAGTTGCAGGGTTCTCGTATCTGGAACCGAGACGGCACATCACTGACATCACCGAACTCGACGGGGACGAAGCAGCGACGTTTGGCGAGACGATCGCCCGCGCATCCGCGGCCATCAAGGCAGCGACCGGCGCAGACTTGGTGTATGCATACATCTTCGGAGACAACCTGCCACACCTCCATATCCAACTCGCGCCTCACCGCGAGCCGGGAAGCCCTCTAGTTGGAGAAATGATCAAGGGGGCTCGCCACCAGGTCACGCTCGCATCCGGCGAGGAGGTTTGGGCCTCGGACCGCTATCCGCTCCAGGATCGGGACATCATGGATGCGGCGATCGCTGACATCGCCGAGGAGATGAGTCCGACCGAGAACTCGATCGCGTAGTCAATAACTTAGGAATTTGTTCGTAGGTTCGCTATCCTAGAGATGTCATACCGCACGAACGAGAGAGGATGTGCGAGGTGCCTCAGACACTCAACGAGTTCATGGACTACGTGGTCGATAAATCAGCCGCTCAGTCCGAGTTCCACCAGGCAGTTCACGAAGTGATGGAGTCGGTATGGCCCCTCTTCGGACGCAGTCCGGAGTACCTCGATACCAGGATACCGGAGCGCATGGTGGAGGCGGAACGAATCATCATCTTCAGGGTCCCGTGGGTCGATGATCAGGGCCAGGTGCAGGTGAACCGCGGCTATCGGGTCGAGATGAACAGCGCCATCGGCCCGTACAAGGGTGGTCTTCGCTTCCATCCGTCGGTGAACCTCGGAATCCTGAAGTTCCTCGCCTTCGAGCAGGTGTACAAGAACGCGCTCACGACGCTTCCGATGGGAGGCGGCAAGGGTGGAGCCGACTTCGATCCGAAAGGCAGGAGCGACAACGAAGTAATGCGTTTCTGCCAAGCGTTCATGAGCGAGTTGTTCCGCCACATCGGACCACACACCGACGTCCCGGCGGGTGATATCGGTGTCGGTGGTCGAGAGATCGGGTACATGTTCGGCCAGTACAAGAAACTGGCAAATCAATTCACCGGAATCCTCACCGGCAAGGGGGCAACGTGGGGCGGGAGCCTCATACGGCCAGAGTCGACTGGCTATGGCACCGTCTACTTCACCGAGGAGATGCTGCGAGCCCAGGGCGACACGATCCACGGCAAGACCGTGCTCATCTCGGGATCGGGCAATGTTGCACAGTTCGCGGTTGAGAACGTCAACCGGCTCGGGGCCAAGGCAGTGACTCTTTCTGATTCAAGTGGGTTCATCCACGACCCAGATGGCATTGACGCTGAGAAACTCGCTTGGGTGATGGAACTCAAGAACGAGCGTCGCGGTCGGATCAGCGAGTATGCCGAGCGGTTCGGAGTCGCCTACTACGACGGCCAGAGGCCTTGGGGTGTCGAGGGCGCCGACGTTGCCCTCCCATGTGCGACACAGAACGAACTTGGCGTCGAAGATGCCAAGCAGCTTGTTGCCAACCGCGTTCGGGTCGTCGCAGAGGGTGCCAACATGCCGACCGAGCCAGAGGCTGTGCGGCTGCTCATGGAGAACAAGATTATCTTCGGCCCCGGCAAGGCAGCCAACGCCGGCGGTGTGGCCGTGAGCGGACTTGAGATGGCGCAGAACGCCGGCTTCACCTCATGGACCCGTGAGGAAGTGGATGCGAAATTGCTCGGCATCATGACCGCGATCCACCGCTCGGCGAAGGAGACTGCAGAGGAATTCGATTCACCGAACAACTACGTGGTTGGGGCGAACATCGCCGGGTTCCGAAAGATCGCCACTGCGATGCTCGACCAGGGAGTGGTGTAAGGAGACATGGATATGAGGAAGGTCATTGGCTATTTCGAGGGAACAGACTCAAGGCTCCTCACCGACCTTGTGTGTGATGGATATGACACGCTGCCGATCTCAAACGGGTTCGACAACCACGGGATGCACGTGCGAATCATCAACAACGAGAACCGAGTGGACGTTCTCGTCGGATATGTACACAAGATCTACTCACCGGACGGCAGCACACCTGGGGGTGCGGTCACGTATCAGGATGTCTTCCACCTGTGCCGCACGTTCGACATCCCGCTGGTGCTCGAGGTCGACAGGGACCTTCACGACAAGGCGCGCGCCCTGTTCGTGAACGCGCCACCGGGAGTTCGGTTCGTCGATCCGAGCGAGACGCTCAAGACAGTGAAGAAGATCCTCGAGCATCCCGACGCCTGATCCATCTCTGTGGGTTACAAGGTCCGGAGTCAGCTGACGGGCTCAGTCGTCTCGCGGCCGAGCCGCGACGCGTTCGTAGTCCTCGAGCGTGTTCACGTCCGTGGGGCGTGACGTTGGGAAGTGGAGCACGAAGGTGTCGTCCGAAGCGAGCGATGACAGAAACGGCCACAACGCTTTTGGTCCGGTGAGAGACCGCACGTCGTCGAATGTCGACCGGGTGAGAGCTATCGGGTGCCCACGGCCGTCGGTGTACTCCACCCATCCGCCGAGACTCGCGGACTTCACAACGCCGGCTGCGAGTTCGGCGATCGCTTCGGGATGTACCTCGGGCATGTCTGCCAGCAGGATGACGACGCCATCGGCATCTCCGATTGCATCGAGCCCAACAACGAGGGACGAGACGTTGCCGGACGCAGCGTTCGGATTGTGTACGACAACTGCGCCATCACCGACCGCCTCGACGACGTCGCGCTGGTGGAAGCCCGTTACAACAACGACAGGTGACAATTCGACTTGATGGGCTGCGGACACCACGGCCCCAACCATCGTGCCTGACCCGTACGCGAGCGCTGGCTTCGCCAGACCCATCCTGGTCGCCTCACCTGCAGCGAGTATCACGCAGGCGAGCGGCCGGTACGAGTCGTCTGCCTCGGGATCGCTCGCTACGACAGCGCATCCTCCAGGGCACGTCTGACATAGACGCTTGCAAGGTGGGTGCGGTACTCGACCGACGCGTACAAGTCCTCGAGTACGACGATGTCATCCGTGGCGTGGGACGCCGCCGATGCGATCGCGTCAGCAGACCCATCGGTTCCGACGACGGCTTCGGCAGCTGCAGTAGCAAGATACGGCTTCGAACTTACGCCTGTTACAGCGATCCGTGCATCAGTGACCGAACCATTCGATGAATCGACCCACACGGCTGCCGCAGCAATCGGATAATCCGAATCGCCTCCTCTTCGACCGAGCTTCGCATACACCGACTTCCCTCCCTTGGGTATCTCTACGCGGACGAGGATCTCGTCTGGCTCAAGGGCAGACGTAAGCGTGTCAACGAAGAAGTCCGCAGCCGCGATCTCCCTCTCCCCGCGAACCGACGCAGCAACCATCGTTGCTCCGAGTGCGAGTGTCGCGGCGGGCTGGTCGGCAGCAAGATCGGCATGAGCAAGCGATCCACAGGTTGTTCCCTGATTCCTGACCTGAATATCAGCTGTGGCACTTGCCGCCTGGGCGAGCGCTCCAGCGTGTTCAGCCACGAGACTGCTTGAAGCCGTCTCGGCGTGAGTCACCAGTGCGCCAATTGAGATGTGATCGCCATCGTCGGTGATCGAATCCAGCCCGGGAAGCCGGGAGATGTCGACGACGGTTGCCGGTCGCACGAGCCTCATCTTCATCAGAGGAATCAGGCTCATGCCGCCACTGAGCACCTTTGCGTTCTCGCTGGTCGACAGTGCGGCGAGTGCTTCGTCGAGTGACGTGGGCACGACGTAATCAAAGTTTGGTGGGTACATCGCTAGTTCCTCGCATCCTCGATCGCCTGCCACACCCGTTTGGGTCGCAGAGGCATGTCGATATGTTTGACGCCAAGATGGCTCAGCGCGTCGACAACCGCATTTACGATCGTCTGGGCAGTACCAATCGTCCCTGCTTCGCCGATGCCCTTGACACCCAACGGATTCACATCCGTTGGTGTGACGGTCCTGTCGAGCGAGAACATGGGAAGGTTCTCGGCCGCAGGCAGCGGGTAGTCGACCATCGAGGCCGTCAGAAGGTTCCCCATGTCGTCGTAGATCGCTTCTTCGAACAGCGCCTGGGCGACGCCCTGTGCGATACCGCCGTGCACCTGCCCGTCAACGATCATGGGATTGATCACATTGCCGCAGTCATCCGTTGCCCAATACTCAAGCAAGTCAACATCACCGGTCTCCTGGTCGACCTCAACGAGCGCGAGATGCGATCCGAACGGCCATGTCGCGTTCGGAGGAGAGAACACGGCGGAAGCTTCGAGCCCGCCCTCCATTCCCTCTGGCAGGGTGTGTGGCTGATACGCCGACTCCGCGATCTGGCTCCAAGCTACAGACCGGTCGGGTGAACCTGCCACGTGGGCAGCGCCGTCAGCGAACTGGATGTCCTCAGGTGCAGCCTCGAGGAGATGACCAGCAATGGCCGCCGCCTTCTCCTTCACCCTGTTCGTCGCCTCATATGTTGCCGATCCATCGACCGCAATAGACCGTGAACCGAAAGTGCCAACGCCCATCGGAGAGTCGAGCGAGTCGCCATGCTGCACCTCAATGTTCTCCATCGGGATGCCAAGGCCGTCAGAAACGATCTGTGCCCACGTTGTCTCGTGACCCTGGCCACTCGGACCCGTTCCAATCGTCACCGTGCATGTTCCGTCCGGCTGAACACGAACAACCCCGGTGCCGTTGAACGCCGTAGGCAGACCGTAGCCTGCCCACGAGAATCCGAGTCCGGCAAGTCCGGAAGGCCCGAATCCGCACACCTCAACATAGGAACTGAGTCCGATACCGAGTAGACGGCCCTCTGCTCTCGCAGCGTCGCGTTTGGCCTTCAGATCCTCATATCCGACGCGATCGAGCAGCGCGTCAAGATTGCGCTCATAATCTCCGGAATCCATCGTCATCCCCACAGCTGTCGCGACAGGGAATTCGTCAGGCTTCCAATAGTTGACCTTTCGTACATCAGCGGGATCCATTCCGATCTCTCTGGCATACATGTCGATGATCCGCTCCAGGTAGTACGCGGCCTCAGGCCTGCCAGCACCACGGTACGCATCGGTCGTTGGCATATTCGTCACGACACAGTGCAACGCGTACGACGTTGGAATGTCGTACTGGCCCGGTGCAACGAACAAGCCAAGTAGCGGGATTGCAACGGTGAAGTTGTGCGTGTACGCACCCATGTCACAGATTGCGTCGAGTTCGTAACCGAGGATCTTCCCCTCCCTCGTACCCGTGATCGTTGCCGTACCGACCCAGCCGCGCCCCTGAATGGATGCAAAGCCAGCCTCACGACGGGTCTCGGTCCAGCGAACGGGGCGGCCGAGGTCTTTCGAAGCGAAACACATGAGCAGCTCATCGGGATATACGTTGAGTTTCAGCCCAAAGCCTCCACCGACCTCAGGGGCGACGACCCTCACCTTGTTCGAAGGGATGCCGAACGTCTGGCCGACCGCACCGGCCACAGCGTGTGGGATCTGGGAACTCGACCACAGCTCGACCGAGTCATAGCCGCTGTTCCAGTCCGCAAGGACCGCCCTTGGTTCAATCGCCGTCGGGATGAGACGCTGGTTCACCATTTCGTGGCTGACGACAACCGTGTCGTCGCGTTCTTTGGCTTCTTGGATACCTGGCGATGGATCCGGAAGATCGACAACTCCCTCCCACCACGCGTGACCCGCCCATGTCAGGAGCGTGTTCGATTCACCGTCATGCACCTGAATGGTGTCAGCGAAGGCGTCTTTGAGATCGACGACGGCATCCTGTGGGTCGTAGTCGACAAAGACAAGGTCCGCTGCATCCTGGGCGACGTAACGATTGTCTGCCACGACCATTGCAACGGCTTCGCCCACGTGGTGGACCGTTCCGTCAGCGAGGAGCGGACGGAGCGTCCCGACGGCGACCTGGGCAGGGTTCAGCCCGAGATCACGAACGTCATCCGCTGTGTACACCGCGTGCACACCGTCGAGCGCGAGCGCCGCTGAGGCGTCGACGCTTACGATCGTTGCTGCGGCGAAGGGGCTACGGACGAATGCTGCTGCGAGCTCGCCGCGGCGCTTGATGTCGTCGACGTACACGCCTTTGCCCTGAATGAGGGATGGATCTTCCTTGCGCCTGACAATGCCGCCCATCACGCTGGTCGTGCTCATGACAACACCCCCTCTGAGGCTCCCTGCGGATTCTCGCCGCGCATCTTCGCCCCCGCATATTGGACCGAACGAACGATGTTGTGATACCCGGTGCAGCGGCAGAGATTGCCCTCAATACTGTGCCTGATATCCGCCTCACTCGGATCGCTGTTCTCGTCCAGCAGCGCTATCGAGCTCATGATCATGCCCGGTGTGCAGAATCCGCATTGGAGTCCGTGGCATTCCCAGAAGCCTTCTTGCACTGCATGCAACTCGTCACCGTTCGCGACTCCCTCGATGGTCTCCACCGTTCGACCGTCTGCTTGAACGGCGAGCATCGTGCAGGACTTGATCGTCTTTCCGTCAACGATGACGGTGCACGCACCGCAATAGCCACTGTCACAACCGACATGCGTGCCGGTGAGGTCGAGGTCTTCTCTCAGGAAGTGGACCAGAAGGGTTCGAGGTTCAACGTCGCTGCTGTGAACGAGTCCGTTGACTGTGATGTTGACTTCCAATGCGCGGCCCTTCCGTCGGTTCCGATGCAGACAGCGCAGGAACGCGCTGCCCCATGCTCACACCATAGACAATTCAAGCTCCCGCTGCAGAAGAACGAGAACCGCGACGCATGGGTTGCCGTCGTTCTCCCTTCAGGGGGGACACGAAACGAGCGTCAGCGAGGATCGAGGGGGGACCGTGAGCCTGCGAACTCAGTACGGCACAGTCCCCGACCCGCAACGCTCGCAGGCTCGCAGACCCCCCTGCATCGCGAAGGAACGCTTTGCGTTCCCGCTCTGCTGTCCCCCCCTGAAGGGAGGACGAAGAGGGCCGCTTCGCATGCCTGAGGGGAGGACGAAGAGGCTCGGAAGGGAGACGCTTCAGAAGAGGCGCTTCAGCCAGGCGACGAGCGCACTCCAGGTGCTGGAGACGAAGAGTGATAGGCCCTTGACATCTGGCGCCTCGATCAACGCGGCGTCCTCGACCGAGTCCGCAGCGAGCTTGGCGTGCAAACAATCGGAGAACGCATCGATCAACCGTCTCGAGACCTCTTTGACGAGTCCGGTTCGTCCGAATTGAGCTATGGGTCCTGCAAGCATCACGTTGGCTTCAATAGTCACCTCGGTGTTCGCACCATCGACATCCGAGAGCTGGACTTCAACTTCTACGCTTCCCTGGCTCCCACCTGAGCGGTCGACACCGCGACCCTTGATCGTGGAGAGATACGCGTCGTCGTCGAAAACGATGGTCGCCTTGCCATCGAACGACGACGATATGGGCCCAAGGTTGACGGAGACCGTGCCTTCATATGTTCCATCCCCATTGTCCGCGGTCAGATCCGCGCCTGGGAGGCATCGCGCCAACTCGGGAACATCTTGAAAGAGTATCCAGACAGCACTGATCGGACGGCTGACGGTGAACTGCTCGGTGGTATTCACGAATCGCCTTCCGCAGCGTGAATCGGCACGTCCGACCCGCGAAGCGATACGGCAGAACCGCTGCCATAGCGGACCTGCACGATCTCAGCCAGGATCGCGACCGCGGTCTCGGCTGGTGTCTTTCCTTTGAGATCGAGGCCTATCGGACCGTGGATGGTCGCTATCTCATCATCGGTCCACCCCTCAACCTTGAGGCGCTCAACCCGCATTCTGTGCGTCCGCCTCGAACCCATTGCGCCCAGATATCTGATGGGCTTCCCTTGCACGGCGTCGAACACAGGGATCTCGAAACGGCTGTCATGGCTCAGAAGGACCACATATGTGCGCCGATCGGGTGCGATGTGGTCGAACACGGCCTCTGGCCACGCAACAATCAGTTCATCCACGTTGGGGAATCGTTCATCGGTCGCCCACGTTGCGCGGGCGTCTGCCACCACGACTCTGAACCCGAGCTCCCTGGCGAACAAGGAGAGCGGCTGGGCAATGTGACCCGCTCCGAAAATGAGCATGATCGGAGATGGAGCGATGGTGTCGATGAAGATTCTTCGGTCACCGTAAACGAGCGCCTTGCTCTCCTCACGGTCCATGAGAGCCTCTGCATCCGAGACGACGTCGTCGCTGAACCAATCGGCATCTTTGCCGGCAATCCGACCCTTGGATCTGTCGACAACCACCACGGAACCTGTATCAAGTCCCTCGATCACCGTGATCATCGCGCCGAGACGTTCATCGTTCTTGAGTCCGGATATGGCATCGATCATGGCCGTCACCATGGCGCGATGTACACCTCAATGGTGCCCCCACAGGTCAGTCCGACTTCGAAGGCGTCATCGTCTGCAATGCCATACGTCACCACACGGGGTGTGCCCGTTGCGAGCACTGAGGCAGCATGTTCACGCACGTCGTTTTCGACGCAGCCACCGCTGACGCTTCCCTCCATCTCGCCATCGGACGAGATTACCATCTTGGATCCAACGCCTCGTGGCGCAGAACCTTTGACTCGGACAACGGTCGCCACTGCAACCTGCTTGCCCTGTTTCGTCCATCGATTGTGGACGTCCACTATGTCTCTCATTGTGAAGCAGCACTCCTTCGTTCGGATCCTGACATCTGCAGCAGGTCGATGAGATCGACCAGATTACGTGCGGTTCCGCCGGCCAACAAGTCATCAACATGTGGGAGTGCCGCGGCCATTCCCCTTGCCTCTGGCGCGAACTCCTGATGTCCTGCAAGAGGATTGAGCCAGATTACCCTGTGCACCGACCGGGCGAGTCGACGCATTTCGAAAGCGAGATGCTCCGGATCGCCCGTGTCCCAACCATCGGAGACGATCAGCGCGACCGGGCCACCGCTCCCGACACGGCGCGACCAGTGCCGGTTGAAGCTGCCAAGTGCGTCCCCGATCCGAGTACCACCCGACCAGTCGGGCACCACGCCTGCGACCTGTCTGAGGGCATCGCTTGGGCTTCTCCTGCGGAGTTGTCGGGTCACTCGCGTCAGCCGAGTCGAGAACACGAATGTCTCGACCTTCTCGAATCGGTGCTGGGCGCCGTGCACGAAGTAGAGGAGCATCTCTGAGTACCGCTCCATCGAGCCAGACACATCAGCAAACACGATCAACGGTCGTTGTCTCTTGCGCCGCTCGGAGAATGCCATCGGCATCAGGTCTCCTTGTGGGCCGCTGAGCATTCTCAGTGTTCTGCGGAGATCCGGAACCGCTCCGGTGGCAGCTGGCCTCCATCGACGTGATGCGAACGACGACGGACTCCACGTCATCTTCGCGAGGAGTTCAGCAACCGACTCGGCCTCTTCATCAGTTAGGTCTTGGAAGTCGACATCCATCAGACGCTCCTCGCGCGAACCTCCCACGACGTCATTGATATCAATGCGGTCTCCCTCGGCTTCGAGACCCCCATCACCAACCGCCCCGATCCGCAGTGCCTGCCTCACAGGCTTGCGTTGGGCCATCCGTTCAACACCGTCGTCGAGACGGAAGACCACGTCGCCGGTGAAGAACCGATCGAAGAGTTCATCAAATGTGGCTGCTTGGCTGTGCCGAGTCACGGTGATAGCCCTGAACGCTTCCCGCACGTCGCCACTCCGATGCAGCCCGACGTGCCGTGCAGCATCAACCAGTTGCGCGGTCGTTCCAGGCGTGACAGAGAACCCTGACGAACGGAGTGACCGAACGAAGAGAACGAGGTTGTCCGAAGCGATGTCTCCTGACGTGCTCATGGCGACGCAGAGATTCCAGCATCTCGGACTGTTTGGAGGTCCTCCTCGTACTTCACAACGACCCCGAGCGTTGCATCAACGGCGGCGGGAGAGAGCTCGACTTCGCCGAGCACCTGAAGGGCCTTGGCCCAGTCGATCGTCTCAGCAACGCCGGGTGGCTTGAACAGATCGAGGTCGCGAAGCATGCCCATGGCGAGTGCCAATTCCTTGGACAGGGCGTCAGAGGTGTCGGGTGCCTTCTTGTGCAGTATCTCGATCTCGCGCTCGATACTCGGATAGTCGATCCAGTGATAGATACATCTGCGCTTGATCGCGTCGTGGATCTCACGCGTTCGGTTGGAGGTGATGACGACGACCGGCGGTTTCGTTGCCTTCACCGTGCCGATCTCTGGAATGGTGATTTGGAAATCGGAGAGGAGTTCGAGGAGGTACGCCTCAAACTCCTCGTCTGCGCGGTCAAGTTCATCGATGAGCAGGATCGTCGGCAACCCCTCTGACGAGCGCCTGATGGCCTGGAGCAGTGGGCGAGCGATCAAGTAGTCCTCGCTCATGATGTCTTGAACGTCGACGTCTCCGCCCTGCGCTTCGAGCAGTCTGATGGCGAGCATCTGTCTCGCGTAGTCCCACTCGTACAGCGCATGGGATGCGTCGAGGCCTTCGTAGCACTGCAGCCTGATCAGCTCACCCCCGCTGATTGCCGTGAGCACCTTGGCTATTTCGGTCTTGCCGACACCTGGCTCTCCCTCGACGAAGAGCGGGCGACCCATCTGGATCGCGAGGTGAATGGCAACCGACAGTCCACGCTCCGGGACGTAGTCATTGTCGATGAGCGCCGATTCGAGCTCGTCGACCGATGGAGGGAATGCCATTCGCTGACCATAGCTGCGTCCGAATCCCGAGGGCGCCGCTGCGGACACATTCCGCCCCGTTCTGTGGGCCACACACCGGACTGGGTCCGGTCAGGGAACGCCGGAGACGTTCCTTGACCCATGGGTTTCTGTTTGGATCTTCTAGAGGCCGAGGGTGGCGACGACCTGTGCTCCGTACTGGCCGAGGTTCGCCGCAAGGCCGGGAAAGATACCGAGGAGGAGAACGCCGAACGCTGTGAGGCCGAGGGCGAACCCGATCGGGCCGGGGATCTCTGCCCCTTCGAGCTCTTCGATGTCGATGCCGTCCGGCAGGGGATCCATAAACGCTGTCTTGATGACCTTCAAGTAGTACACCAGAGCAATCACCGCGTTCAGTGCGGCCGCGATCGCGATGCTGTATCCCCACCAATTTCCAACACCGATCGTGGCGGAGAACATGGCGAACTTCGCGAACCATCCAGCCAGCGGCGGGATACCGGCGAGGGACATGAAGAACATCGCAAGCATGATCGCAAGGCCCGGGGCCCACTGGCTGAGCCCTCCCCAGTCCTTGAGTTCATACGAGCCGACTCTGGACCCGATAATCATCGCAACAGCGAATGCACCGAGGTTCATGACTGCGTAGATGACGAAGTACGTGATCGTGGCGTAGAACGCCTGTTCCAGGTTGTCGGCGTTCGAGGCAGCTGCGGCACCGAACGGCGCAAGCATGAAGCCGGCCTGAGCAATAGATGAGTAGCCAAGCAACCTGATGACGTTCGTCTGTTTGATCGCGACGATGTTGCCGACGGTCATCGAGAGAATCGCGACGACCCACAGCACGGGGCCCCACACGTCGGTCACGGTAGGAAACGCCAGATAGGCAACGGACAACAGTCCAACGAACCCAGCACCCTTCGATCCAACGGATAACCAGGCGGTCACCGGCGTCGGTGACCCCTCATACGTGTCAGGCGTCCAGAAGTGGAAGGGCACGGCGGACACTTTGAAGCCGAATCCGAGCAGAATGAATATCACACCGAGCGTGAAGAGGGGCACATCGGCGACCGAAGCAGACACTGCGGCAAGCTCGTCGAACTGTTGGGTTCCCGTCAGGCCGTACACCAACGACACGCCCATGAGCAACAGCGCGAGGGCGAGGACTCCGGTGATGAAGAACTTGAGGGCAGCCTCATTGGATCTCGGGTCACCCTTCCGCCACCCAGCGAGAAGGAACGCCGGTCCCGAAACGAGTTCGAGAGCCACAACCATTGTCACGAAGTCCCTGGACGATGCCATCGCCACGGCGCCCAATGCTGAAGCGACGAGGAGGAAGTAGTACTCCCCCTCGTAATAGCGGTCCGTCTCCAGATACCCCACCGAGAGCAACAGAACGATGAACGCCGCGAATATGAACACACCCTTGAGAACCAACGCATAGCTGTCGACCACATACGACCCCCCGAACAGGATCCGGTCTGCACCGGTTGACGTGCAGAAGTCGAGGCTGTCGCAGAAGGCCAGCGTGAGGATTGGGATGATCGCCGCGAACAACCCGACTATTGCGGTCACCGCGACGAGGTACTTCTTGCGCGTCGTGATGTCGACTACCAGCGTCACCAACACCGTTACGGCGAGGATGATCTCCGGGAGAAGCGCGTGGTAGTCGAGATCAAGCACGTCAGCCCCCGAATGCCTTCTCTACGAGGCTGATCACGGCGTCGTTCGTTGCTCCGAAGACGATCTTCGGATAGATCCCGATCGCGATCGTAGCGATGACAAGAGGTGCCCATGCGAGCCACTCATAGGTGTCGACGTCCTCAAATTCGTGGTCAGCCCACTCATCTGCTGGTTCGCCGAAGTTGACGTTGCGCAACATGTAGAGCATGTAGCCAGCAGTGAGAACGGTACCGACTGCGCCGATCACCATGAATACCCTGAACAGTGACGTTGCCCCGATCGCCTCAAGCGGGTTGAACGACGCCATCAGCGCCATGAACTCGCCCCAGAAGCCAGCGAGGGCCGGAAGCCCAAGGGACGCCATTGCAGCGAATCCGAGGAGGACACCCATCTTCGGCATGAGCACCATGTTGCCACCGAGGCGACCCATGTCGCGTGTGTGATACCGGTGCGCCATGGACCCAGCGACGAAGAACAGGAGTCCCGTGATCAGACCGTGCGCAACCATGCCGATGATGGCGGCGTTGATGCCGATCGGGGTCATCGTCGCGATACCGAGCATCACGAATCCCATATGCCCAACCGAGGAGTAGGCAATCAGGCGCTTCACATCCGTTTGCGCAAGACACGCGAGCGAACCATAGATGATGCCGATTACCGCCAGCACTCCAATGAATGGCGCCCAGGAAATCGCCTGGTCGGGAAGGATCGGGATCGCAATCCTGATGAAGGCGTACGTACCGAGCTTCAAGAGGATGGCAGCAAGGATCACAGACCCGATCGTCGGTGCAGCCGTATGTGCGTCGGGAAGCCATGTGTGGAAAGGCCACATCGGGACCTTTACCGCGAATCCGAGGAAGAGTCCCGCAAACACGAGGAACGCGAACGTGCCTGTGAATGCACCGGCAGCACCGATGTCTGACAGTTCGATCATCGAGAAGCTGCGGTATCCGAGCATCTCCTCCGACTTGAAGTACAAGGCGAGGAACCCGAGCAGCATGAATGCTGATCCGAAGAGTGTGAACACGAAGAACTTCAAGGACGCGTACAGGCGCATCTCGATCTTCCAACCCACAACGGGAACGTCTTTGATCCCGCGATCACCCCAGATGCCGATGATGAAGTACATCGGCAGGAGGACGACCTCGAAGAACACGAAGAACAACACCAGATCGAGGGCAACGAACGTCCCGGTCATGCCGGTCGCGAGGATGAGCACGAACGCCAGGAGGAGCTTCGGGTTGTGCGGCTCGGGCCAGTGATTCCAGGAGTAAATGATGACCAAGACCGTGATGAAGGCAGCAAGCACCACCATCGGCAGCGATATGCCATCCACGGCAATGTGGAAGTGTGCGTTGATCGCTGAGATCCACGTCGTGTCTTGCGCCGTACCAAATTGGTACGTGTCTGCAGCCGAATAGTCGAACTGCACCGCCAGCATGATCGCCAGTACCAACGTGACCAGTGAGAAGGCGAGAGCGGTCCATTTGATCATGGACTCCTTCGCCTTCGGTATGGCCAGGACGACTAGCGCGCCGACGACAGGCAAGAACACGATGAGGCTCAACCCCCAACCGTTCTCGAACCAATCCATGTCGTTGCTCCTCCTAGAGAATGATGAATAGAACGGCGATGATCACAACGCCGATGAAACTGAATGCCGCGTACTGCTGGACACGCCCTGTGAATGACTTCCTCAGGCCGCTGCCGAGTCCGCCGACGCCAGCGCCTACTTCGTTGTAGACACCGTCGACCACGTTCTCGTCGACGGTTTTGACCGCCTTCGCAACACCAAGGGAACCAGCACCCACGAGGTTGACGACACCGTCGACCACGTGCATGTCCCACCACAGAACAACCCTCGCGACCGGTCCCATGATGGGACGCACGACGCCGTTCATGTAGAAATCGTCGATGTAATAGAGGTTCTCGAAGAGTGGCCAGAGCACAGGGATGCTGAACGTATCCCGCTCGGCCTGTGTCTCCTTGTCCTTGCCGTAGAGCATCCAACCAAGGGCACCACCGGCGAGCACCACCGGTGTGACGATGAGGACCAGAGCCCAGTCGAGGCCTTCGGCGTGGTGGTCACCCATCCCCGTGAGTGGCACACGGGTGGCAAGCCACGTCGTGAAGCCTGTGTAGACACCGGGGAAGTTCACCCATCCGGCGACCACAGCGAAGAACGCAAGGCCGATCAATGGGTAGGTCATCATCTTGGGCGACTCGTGCGGTGTTGCATCGCCCTTGTACTCGCCAAAGAACATGAGGGCAACGGCTCGCATCATGTAGAACGCAGTGATGAACGCACCAGCAATTCCGAGGATCAGGATGAAGTTGGCGACGTTCTCGCCATTCGCTCCTGCATACTTCATCGAGGCAAGGATCTCGTCCTTGGAGAAGAACCCCGCAAAGGGGAAGATGCCGATGAGCGCCAGCGTTCCCGCGATGAACGTCCAGAAGGTGATCGGCATCTTCTTCCGCAGACCACCCATGTCAGACATGTTGTTTGAGTGGACCGCGTGAATGACCGAGCCAGCGCCGAGGAAGAGCAGTGCCTTGAAGAAGGCGTGGGTGAACAAATGGAAGAGCCCGGCCGTGTATGCGCCTGCACCCATAGCGGCAACCATGTAGCCCAGTTGGCTGACCGTCGAGTAGGCGAGCACTTTCTTGATGTCGTCCTGGACGATGGCGATGAAACCGGTGAGGAACAGAGTGAGCCCACCAACGATGATGATGATCGTTCGGACGTCTCCCGCAAAGATCCCTGCCTCATCAATGTAGAACGGGAGAGGCGGGCGAGTAGATAGACCCCCGCGGTGACCATCGTCGCAGCGTGCATGAGGGCCGAGACAGGAGTGGGACCGGCCATTGCGTCAGGGAGCCACACATGAAGTGGGAACTGGGCCGACTTGCCCATTGCGCCAATGAAGATCAGGAGTCCTGCCCAGAACGCGTACTGGCTCAGCATGCCTTCTTCGCCATGAACGACGACGTCGATGATGTCGTTGAACCGGAACGAGCCGACCGAGACAGACATGATGATCGCGCCGAGGAAGAGCCCTGCGTCCGCGACCTTGTTGACCATGAACGCCTTGTTGCCTGCATCGACATTCGCAAAGTCTTCCCAGTAGTGGGCGATGAGCAGGTAGGACGCAACACCAACGAGTTCCCAGCCGACGATGAGCTGGATGAGGTTCGGTGCGGCAACAAGCACGAGCATGCCGCCAGCAAACAGGGAGAATGAGACGAAGAACCAGGTGAACCGGATGTCCCCCTTCATGTAGCTCTTGGCGTATGTGAACACCAGGAGGCCAACCACGCCAACGAGGAAGTACATCATGATGGAGAGGCCGTCGACCATCCATCCCCACTCGATCGTGAAGTCACCGAGTCGGGCGATCTCAAGGGTTCCCTCGTAGACGATCCCCTGCGTGGCGTTGAGGAACATCAGCACGGTGCCATACAGCGCAACAAAGCCGATGGCTCCCTCTGCGACCTCCCAGCCCTTGAATGGCATCTTCTTGCCCCAGAATGCGATCACGAATGCGGCGATGATTGGAACAACAACGATCAACCAGGCCCACTCCACAAGGACTCCGCTCGTGATGCCGGGAACGATCGCGTCGTGTCCCTCCTCAACCGCGCCTTCGCCCTCCTCGCCTGCGGCGAGGCGGATCTGAGAAGCGAGAGTCAGCAAGTGGTACATCGTCAGCCCTTCATCAGATTGAGCTCGTCGACGTCAGCCGACTGACGGTTACGGAAGATCATCAAGATGATCGCGATACCGATACCAACCTCTGCAGCGGCAAGGGCGATGATGAAGAGTGCAAAGATCTGACCGGAGTGCAGTTGGTCGGCGAGATACCTGTCGAATGCGACCATGTTGATGTTCACGGCTGCAAGCATCAGTTCGACCGAAGCAAGGACCAAAACAGCGTTCCTGCGCGTGATGACGCCATAGAGACCCATCGAGAACATGGCGGCACCAACGAGAATGAACTGGACAATGGTCATCGCTCGTCTCCCTCGTCGTCTTTGCGGGCCAGGGTGATTCCACCGATCAGGGCCGCGAGGAGAACGAACGACACTACTTCGAACGGGATCACAAATCGAGTGAAGAGGATGTTGGAGAGATCGGCTGTGAGCGTCGGCTCGAACGGCTCGATCATCGCCATGCCGAATGCATCCCACATCGCGAGCGCCATGACGGCGAACAGGACTACAGAGAGAAGCCCAGCGGACATCCTGACCTCGCGATTATGGCTGAGTTCTGCCTCGGTGCCGAGCGGTGCCCTCGTGATCATGATGCCGATGAGGAACAGGATGATGACTGCACCGATGTACACAAGCACGACAGTCCAGCCCACGAAGGCCGCGCCGAGCATGAGGAACATTGCAGCGGTTCCGGCAAGGGAGACAACGAGGAAGAGAACAGCACGTACGATGTTTTTCGAACTCACGGTACGCCACGCTCCGAAGAGCGTTGGGATGGCGATCAGGAGGAATACCCAGTTCGCGACCTCACTGAACCACTCCGACAGTGTGACGCCTACAGCAATAAACGGCATCAGGACTCCAATGCCGGTGGTTCGGGGACGGTCTCGAGCCAGTCACCGAGCTTCTCCTGATTGTGGAGGAGGTCGGCGATCTTGAACTCCGAGTACTCGTACTCTGGGCTCCAGAACAGGGCGTCGAATGGGCAGACTTCAACGCAGATACCGCAGTACATGCAGAGGCTGTAGTCAATGTCGAAACGGTCAAGTTCGTTCTTGGTCTTGATGCGGCCGCCCGGTTTCTCTGGCACCTGAGCTTCCTTGTGGCCCTCGATGTAGATGCACCAGTCAGGGCACTCCCTCGCACACAGCATGCACACGGTGCATGCGTCCGAATCGAGCGAGATAACGCCACGCGCACGTGGGACCGGAATCTCCTGCTCCTCTGGGTACATCGTGACGGGAGCCTTCGTGATCATGGCCTTGAACGTGAGGCCCATGCCTTTGAACAGCCCGGGGAACGGGAATTTGATGCTCTTGCTCATCAGAGCACCACCTTGAAGACTGAGATGACAGCGATGTTGAGGAGCGCCAAAGGAATCAACCAGCGCCATGCCATCGACTGCAGCTGGTCCTCACGCAAGCGTGGCCACGTCCAACGAACCCAGATGATGATGAAGACGAGGACGGAAACCTTGAGCATGAAGATCCCCGGACCAGCGAAGTTTGCAATGGAGTCAGGAATCCCAGGCGCAGCGTACCCACCGAGATACAGCGTGACTGCGATTGCCGAGAGACCGACCATCGATGCGTACTCGCCGAGGAAGAACATGGTGAATCGGATGCCAGAGTATTCGGTCAGGTATCCCATCGTGAGCTCTGATTCAGCGATCGGCATGTCGAATGGGATGCGCGACAGCTCAGCGATGGCAGCGATCATGAAGATTCCGAAGCCGAGGATCTGACCGGTGAGGATGAATGGCAGCGCTATCTCGACGCCACCGACCGTGAACAGTGTCGCTTGCTGAGCTTCGACGATTCCGTTGAGTGACATTGTTCCTGCCTGGACGACGACAGCGACAACAGCCAGGACGAGAGGCAACTCGTACGCGATCAGCTGGGCCGCGGCACGGAGCCCACCGATCAGTGAGTACTTGTTCGCAGAGGACCATCCGGCCATGAGTACACCGAGTACCGACAGCGACGAGATGGCCAGGAGGAAGTACACGCCGAGATCGAGGTTCGCAGCCACAACATCGGGTCCCATTGGGATCACAGCGAAGATGGCAAGGGTTGACATCATCACGACGTATGGCGCGAAACCGTACACCGTTCGGTCTGCCGCGGCCGGAGCAAGATCCTCCTTCTGGAGGAACTTTGCACCGTCGGCAAGCGGTTGGGCCCAGCCCCACTTGCCGCCGGCATAGTACGGACCGATCCTCGTCTGCATGTGCGAACCGGCCTTGAGCTCGACATAGATCGTCACAAGAGCTGCAGTCAGGACGATGCCCAACATCGCAACGATCTTGATGACAAGTTCGAGCCAGAAGTTCATCGGTCGACGTCTCCGAGGACGAAGTCGAGTGAACCCATGATCGCGACGAGGTCGGGGATCAATTGGTCCTTGAGAATCCACGGGAGGATCGAGAGGTTTGAGAACGACGTCGAGCGGATCTTCAGCCGGTACGGCATCTTGCCGCCCTCAGAAACGATGTAGTAGCCGAATTCGCCCTTCGGATTCTCGGCGCGCGAGTACACCTGGCCCTTCGGCACCTTGAGGACCCTCGGAACCTTGGCCTGGAGCGGCCCGGCGGGAATGATGTCGATCGCCTGCCGAACGATCTTCACAGACTCGCGGATCTCGTCGAGGCGAACCATGTAGCGGTCGTAGCAGTCTCCGTCTGTGCGGCTCACCACGTCGAATTCGACCTGATCATAAGGAAGATAGTTCTCGATCTTGCGCAGGTCGTATGCAACTCCGGATGCCCTGAGGTTCGGCCCTGAGAGACCGAACTCGAGTGCTTTGGCTGCAGGAATCACGCCAACGTCAACCGTGCGCGCCTTGATCACTTCGTTACCGGTCACGAGCGTGTCGATGTCGTGACATATCTGGTCCATGCGGTCCATTGCCGAGAGCGTTTCCTTGAAGAACCCGGCAGGCAGATCCATTGACTGCTTCTTCGTCTTTGACCCTCCGCCGTAATTCGGTTTGATGCCGCCAACTCGGTTGAAGTTGGGGTGGAAACGTCCACCGGTCACGCCTTCGATCAATTCGAGGATGTACTCACGCTCGCGGAGCACATGCATGAGGGGGGTTGTTGCACCCAGTTCAAGTGGGTACGACGACATGAAGACGAGATGCGAGGAGATGCGGAACAGTTCCGTGAGGATCAGTCGTATCCACTGGGCCCGCTCAGGTGCCTCGACGCCCATCAGCTTCTCGACGCCAAGTATGAACGGCACCTCGTTGGCGAATCCGGAGACCCAGTCAATGCGGTTCACGAGCGTTGTGATCTGTGCGTAGGTGCGCACCTCGGACAGCTTTTCGTATCCGCGATGCATATACCCGATGACCGGTTCGAGCTCGGTGATCCTCTCACCCTCAACCTTTGCGATCAGACGGAGCACACCATGGGTCGACGGATGTTGTGGGCCGATGTTCAGCGTCATACCCGGCGTCTCGAGTTCAACCGAAACAGCGACCTCTGAGCGATGCATCAGCTCTCGGGAAGTCACGACGAATCCCCCTCACTGTCCGTCTCAGGCAAACCCTCGACATCCACGTCCCCTGGCCAGGGTTTCACTTCCCTGGCTATGAGGGGAAACGACTTCAGAAGCGGGTTTCCCAGGAAGTCGTCGGGTAGGTACAGAGGAATCAGGTTCGTATTTCCGTCGAACATGATTCCGAACATCTCATGGGCCTCACGCTCGTGCCACTCGGCGCCACCGATCGATGGCGTGAGAGAACCAATGGTTGGATCGTCCTTTGGCAGAACGGTGAAGAAGTTCGCTGCCTTTCCGTCCGTCACCGACGAGAGCCGACAAATCACCTCGAACCGTTCTTCGAGCTCGTCCGGTTCAGCTACCCCATCACCAACCTCGGTCTCCCTTGACCAGTCGATGGCGGACAACCACGAGAAGAACGGAAGCTCCTCATTGGCCTTGTTGATCGTCTCGACCCATTTGTCACGGTCGACTATCACCCGGACAGTGTCGAAGTCTGCGGTGTAACTCTCGGCACCGAGGCGCTCCGTGAGATCAGCTGCATACTGCTCGAGCGCGCTGACGTCGGATTCTGTGGCCGTGTCAGGCTGATCGGTCATTGATCGCCCTCCACTTCTCCTTGACGTTCTCGTTCGTGATCTTCTCCTGAAGGAGAATGATCCCTTCGAGAAGCGCTTCTGGCCTGGGCGGACATCCGGGGACGTACACATCGACCGGCATGATCTGGTCAACGCCCTTGGTCACCGAGTATGAGTCCCAGTAGGGACCGCCAGAGTTGGAGCACGAACCCATCGAGATAACGTACTTGGGCTCAGGCATCTGGTCGTAGAGCCTCTTGACCGCAGGAGCCATCTTGTCCGTCACGGTTCCCGCCACAACCATGAGATCGGCTTGACGGGGTGAAGCCGGTAGCGGCACGATTCCGAAACGCATGAAGTCATAGCGTGGGCCCGCGACGGCCATCACCTCAATGGCACAGCACGCAAGGCCGAACTGGAAGTACCACAGTGAGTACTTGCGTGACCAGTTGAGCAACCATGAGAGAGGTTTCGGAGCTCCGAACTTGTCGATTACTCCCACTTAAGGACGCCCTTCCGGATGGCGTAGATGAGGCCGACGAGCAGGATGGCGATGAACACGAACATCTCGCCGAGCATGAATGCG
>PVMK01120146.1_pt1 | contig 77767 bp, 74 predicted proteins | sample 1853481 | NCBI WGS metagenome assembly PVMK01 (sample SAMN08533507, study PRJNA380276) | Marine sediment metagenome, whole genome shotgun sequencing project.
CAACGACTTCCACAATATAGAGGGCACGGGTGCTTCCTTGTTGTCTGGCTCCAGATAAGGGAGATAAACAACGTGCTCTAGGCTGTCACCTAGGGCTTCGACAATGGTCTTAATCTCTTCTGTTCGCTTGAATTTCTTACCGCCAAAGGGGTAACCATCTGCGACAAATAACAATTTGGGCTTGATCTGAGTAAAACGATCTAGGATGGTTTGATTGCCAAACTCGGGGGCCGCATTCGACCAGACAGCACCGATACTGATCGCCGCCATCATGGCAACCACGGTTTCTGGAATATTGGGCATCAAGCAGCAGACTCTATCACCCGACTTAACGCCGAGCTGGCGCATTGCGGTGGCAACCCTACGGATCTTACTGGCAAGCTCAGCGCCATCAACCGACTCCAGTTCCTGAATCTCCGAGAGATGATGCAGCGCGGGTTTTCCTGCCTGCAGATGACGCATCACATGCTCAGCAAAGTTAACCTTGGAACCTGTAAACCAGCGACTGCCCGGTTTCATCTCTAGACTGGTAACTACTTTCTCATAGGGCGTATCTGACAGTATTTGAAAATAATCCCAAAGCGACGCCCAAAAAGCCTCAACATCATCAACCGACCAGCGCCAAAGCTCTTGATAATCAGCACAGTCGACGATCGATTTTGCGCGCAACCAATCAATGTATTGACTGACATTTGAATTATTTACAAACTCTTGGCTAGGTTGCCATAGGAGTTGACCTTCGGTTACGGCCATAATGGTTCTCTCTTATTTTAGATTGCTAGTCTCTAGTACTAGTAACTAGAGACTAGCTACTGGGTATTATTTCAAGGTCGCCAAGGGTTCCGGCTGTAACGCGGCATCGACTACGCTATAAAAGAAGCCCTGCTCCGGTTTGGCGGCGGCTTCGCCGCCCCAGAAACAGGCCTCCAGTTATTTTTTATTCATACTGCCTATCCTTGCCATTTCTGGCTTCAATGATAAGCAGTTACACAGTTTATCTACAGCCTCCTAAATTGTGGCCAGATTTACTTGACCACAACACTTTGTCATTTAATTGATTCTACAAAAAGGGGTAAGACTTTATCTTCTATCCACTTAATGTGGATATCTCCCTCAATATACTCAGGTTGCTCAATGATGAACTGCAGAAAGGGGATATTCGTTTCTATACTCTCAATTTTAAAATCTACCAGTGCGGTTTTCATATTCGCTATTGCTTCTTCACGGGTATCGCCCGTAGTAATCAGCTTGGCCAATAATGAATCATAGTACGGGCTGACCGTGTATCCCTGATAGCAATGGGTATCTACCCGGATATTATCGCCATTAGGCACAACAAACTTTTCTATGTCACCTGGTGATGGAAAAAAATCATCTTTTGAATCTTCGGCTGTTATTCGGCATTCGATAGCATGCCCCTTGAATTCAATGTCCTCTTGATTCATTGAGAGAGGGGCTCCCAAAGGCAACCTGAATCTGTTCCTTTACCAGATCTATACCGGTTATCTCCTCGGAAACAGGGTGTTCAACCTGAATACGCGTATTCACTTCCATAAAGTAAAATTCATTGCGTTCTTTATCGACCAGGAACTCCACCGTGCCCGCGCCACTGTAACCAATACTGGAAGTAAGAGCTACGGCCGATTCCAGGATTCTATCCCTTAAATCATCGGGAAGATTGGTCGGAGGAGCTTCTTCGATTACTTTCTGGTGACGCCTCTGTGGTGAACAATCTCTTAGCCCAGCATGGATTACTTTCCCGAAATTATCTCCGATTATCTGTACTTCCACATGCCGGGCATTCTGTATATAGCGCTCTACAAATAGTGTCGGATCACCAAAGGCTCCCTGTGCTTCATTGGTTGCCATATCGAAAGCATTTTTCAGGTCTTTTTGTTCCGTGACAATACGCATCCCACGTCCGCCACCGCCGGCAGCCGCCTTAAAAATCACAGGCAACCCTGCTTTTTGAACTTCAGCTTCTACATCGTTGAAACTGCGAAGGGCGTCGCTGCCCTCCGCCATGGGAACATTGCTCTTTTTGGCCAGATTTCGCGCACTTATCTTATCCCCCAATTGCCTCATGGCTTCTGAGCGTGGACCAATAAAAATTATCCTATTCTTCTCACATGCTTCAGGCAATCCCGGATTTTCAGCAAGGAACCCATATCCCGGGTGAATTGCATCGGCACCGGTCTCTACAGCCGCATCAATAATTTTCTGAATATCCAGATAACTCTCATTTGCCGGGGCAGGACCAATGCAAACAACCTCATCCGCCAGCCTCGCTCCCATGCTTTCCTTATCAGCTTCTGAAACAACCAATACCGTCTCTATATCCTGCTCCTTGCAGGAATTGATAATGCGTACCGCAATCTCACCTCGGTTGGCAACAAGTACTTTTCTCTTTTTCATAAACTCCTCCACGCGGTGGTCTTGAGAAGGAAGTTCTCATCCCGTCCCGCTTTATCACATATTCATATTAACCAGGCGGGCGGCCGTTCTTCATTGCCACCAGCCCTGGAGCATCTCCTTCCGGGTTCGTCTAACTATTATTCCGGTCGGATTAGTATTATCGCGGATCCCTTTTGTACCATGTCTCCACTCTCTACAAGAACCTTTTCTACCGTTCCTTTGACGCCGGCAGGGACGGAACGAAAACACTTCATAATCTCAAGCAAGCAAACTATGGTGTCTTCATTAACCTGATCACCTTCCTCCACGAAAGGAGGCTCTCCGGGACTGGGCCTGGCATAGAAAATACTGTTTACCGACGCTTCAACGGGCACGAGACCATCTGCATTTTCCTGACTCATAAAACTTACCTCGAATTTTTAATTAAGTAGTTATTTGATTTTCAATAATTTTCAGTCGTCTGGTGCCAGACAAGCTGAAAGGGTCTAAGGCAGTCTGTATCATTGACACAGGCTGCTAGCCACTGTGAACTTTATCTACAGATACTTCTTATAGAAATCAGGCCCACCCGGGGTGCAATTCTTCAGCTCATCATCGGTACGCAACAAGTATCTCAGCACAAACTCTTCACGGGACGCATCTGCCGGCAAACCAACTGCTGCCTTGACCTCAGCCTCTGACGGTTCTGAAGCTATGTACTCCTTGATTTTTGCGCCTTTTTCGATGATCGACTTCGCCTGAGGCTGGCTCAACAGCTTGTCTTTAACATCCTGATTCATGTAAGCAACGCCGGCCTCTTCATGACCGTAAATACCGGCAGCAAACTCGATACAGGGGTCGATGCACTGCTCCCAACGTCCCACTTGAGTATTCATAACAGCCTGAGTCACGATGAACTGCGAGAACGGGGTGATCATGATCGGGTGACCCATATCTTCCAAAATACGCGGAATTTCCTCCAACACTTCCGGCAGCGCTTCCGGGATACCCAATTGCTCAAGCTGTGTTCTGGTATTGGAAATTACCCCTCCAGGGATCTGGTGCTCATACGCCTGCAAATCAAAGGGGAGAGTCGGGTTATCAACCGGATGACCAAAAGCCTTGCCTATTTTGGTAAGGCGCTCCTCTACGACCCTCAGTTTATCCAGGTCCATGTTGTGACTGATACCCATATGTTCCGCATTTTTGACGACGTCGAAGACTGAGGGGTGAGAGGAGCCATTTGCCAGGGGAGGAATACAGGTGGTTATTCTCCTGATCCCCATGTCCATGGCCACCACAGCGTTATAAGTATTCAGGCCGTTCATGCCGTGAGCATGAAGCTCGAGCGGTGTATCGTTGGCAGCTGCCTGCATAGCAGTGATCAAACGCCTGAGACGTTCTGGAGTCAACAAGCCATCCACGTCCTTAATGCATATGCTTACCGGCTTGAAGGTTTCAACAAGGTGCTTCACTCGAGAGGCGTAGAACTCTTCGGTATGATGCGGACCATGCCCGATGGCCATATAAGGAACCGGCTCAATGCCCAATTTACGCAGTATCGGGAACAGTACCGGATACTGGTTCTGGATCTCGTCTTCAGTACAACAGATGACCAAAGCTCGGTTGAATTTCGGCATCCATTCCTTGTACTGCTCAAACATCAACCTGACTACTGTTGCATTCTGAGGCGCGCCCGTAATGTCAACTGCACAGCCCAATGTTGCGAGCATGACATCAGACTTGGTATTCTTCATCTTCTCCTTGGCCATGGCAAACATGTACCTGGGGTCTTCTTTGAAGAAGCGCGTACTGAGCATGGGCGCACCAAAATGAACCGGGGTATCTGACGGTGGAAAAGCCAGCTTCGGCTATCTCGCCGATAACAGGCTCTATCATGTGATAGCCCATCATCATGCCCCACAGGCTCTGGGTTCCATCACGCAGAGTTTCGTCGATTAACTCAAGCGTGCCGCCCTGGCCGGGTGGATTAACTGAACAGGGTCTTTGATCATTCTTCATAAAACTTGCCTCAACATTGTTTAAAATTTGGAAACCTGTACAGACCTGCTACCTTGCCGATAACGGCCGGTTCCGTCGCGAACTTTGGTTTTAGTGAGCTAACAGCCTTCATCAGGGGCACCTATCCTGTAGCAGCCAATTCGTAAAACTGCGCCCATGCCGGTAGCGAACTCTTGTTTTGACCCTTCTTCAGCATGCGCCAGAGTTCAATTTCTGCCAAAGTTGCCCGGGCTGACCAGAACGATTTGAACCCGAGCATAGGGCGAATTATCCGTTCGATAAACCGGTGATCCTGCTCGACAATGTTATTCAGATATTTGCACTGGCGAATTTTAACCTGCCTATTTTCGTCGTGATTATACTGTCTGATAGCGGCGCTGAGCAAATAGGCGACGTACCACCGTACGCATTGTAATATGATCTCTTGCTGGTGATGGCGGCCTTTGAAACTGATCATAATTTGTCCAAATATTGAAATTCCGAGCACAGGAGTATAGCTTAGCAAGTCAGCAGTGCCAGTTTTGCGACAGAACCTGTAGCAGTGCCGCGACATCATCTTCACCGTAAATCACCCCCGAATCCTTTTTCAAGCCCTCGAAGAAGCACTTGGACAGATCGTAAGGTGTGGTAATGGTCTTGGTATGGTAGGAGTTGTCGCCATCCAAAACCCATATATCCGTCAGGGTGTCGCCGTTGTCGATATTGATCAGTTTGCCCATGGTTTTACTCTACCTGTGTCCGATTTGCTTTAGCATGCCGATAACATACTGCGAATCACCGCACTGTGTACCCAACGAAAGTCGGGGATTAGCTGGCGGTAAAGCCACCGTCTATCACCAGCTCGGCGCCAGTGACATAGCGGGCTTCATCCGAGGCCAGGTAGACACAGCCGTGAGCAATATCATCGGGCTGCCCCAACTCACCCATGGGGATACGCGATAGCTTCATTTCCTGGTATTGCTCGACCCATTCTTCGCTCGCCTGCTCAAACGCCTGCTCTATCAGGGGCGTCAGAATGTATCCCGGATGCACTGAATTCACTCGAATGCCGTACTTTTGCGCGGCGCAATGCAAGGCGGCAGATTTGGTCATGAGCCGTACAGACCCTTTGCTGGCGTTGTAGGCAACCGCCTTGGGATCGCCGACAAGCCCATCAATGGAAGAAATATTGATAATGCTACCGCCGCCATTCTCCTTCATGATGGATATGGCTTTTTGGGTGCCGAGAAAAACGCCGTGCACGTTGACGGCCTCGGTCAGTTTCCATTCTTCCAGCGTCTGCTCCTCAATCGTCCCCGGAGTGGCGATACCGGCGTTGTTTACGGCCACATCCAGCCGGCCATAATGCGACAATATCAGCTGGATAGCCGTGTCCCAGGCGGTTTCACTGGCCACGTCCTGCTCGATGGCAAAGGCGGTTCCGCCAGCTTCTTCAATGAGTGCAACAACCGCCTGCGCAGCCTCGAAGTCGATATCTGACACCCCGACGCTGGCCCCGTTGCGGGCAAACTGGCAACTGATTGCCTTGCCAATACCAGAGCCTGCCCCGGTTACCAATGTAACCTTGTTTTCCAGGCGTAATGTCATTTCAGTCTCCCGTGAGTCAGTGTTGTAGTAACAGAGGCTATATCGGGGGCGGGTTCTGCACACTATACAAAAGTAGGGGATATGATTTATATTTAGGATATCTAATAAAATCAATGGCCTGCGAGACGGAAAACGCCTGACAATGACAGCGAATGCGATCAAGTTTTATCCAGCGACGCCCCCGCGGAACGCTATCACACGGGATGGCCTGCTCGGCAAGCTGGCAGGGGACAAGCACAGTAAGCTGGTTATTATTCAGGCGCCGGCCGGCTACGGCAAAACTGGCACTGCTGACTTGCTAAGCTATACTCCTGTGCTCGGAATTTCAATATTTGGACAAATTGTGATCAGTTTCAAAGGCCGCCATCACCAGCAAGAGATCATATTACAATGCGTACGGTGGTACGTCGCCGTTATAGTCCGATTATCTGGTTTAACCCATCCACGATTTCTGCTAACTGCTCAGGTTCGATAGATCCCAATTTCCTTCCAATTCTTTCCACCGATAGGGTACGTATTTGACTGATTTTTACCCAGGAGGGATATAACGTCTTTAGCATGCGCGCGTCTTTTTTATATAAGCGGTCAAGGGCAATACTATTCCGTGCTGGCTAACGTATTGTTTATATAGATCAATTCCCCTCTTTTGCCGCTTTCAGGGGGTTGATAAAAAACGCGGCTTCCTTTTTTAGGTACTTCCGACTGCATATGAATTACCACAGTATTTATCAAATGCTTCCCGGATATTCTCCAAATTATGTTTCCTGGCAAGCTCCCAGGGTCGTTCACATTGATTAGTGCGCGCGCACCAGGAATAGCCCGCCGAGGCGATGCAGCCGTGTGCATCGCGATCACCACCGATGAGCTTCCCCTTGTTGAGTTTCATCTTTCCTTTATAGACTACCCCAACAACGGGAATGTCCTTGATCTTGACGGGATCGATCTTAAACGGGTTTTGCTCCAGCAGGGTAAAAGTTGCCTGCTTCCCTTTCTTTATCGATCCTATTTCATGATCCATTTCAAAGGTGCGGGCGGCGGTAATGGTCACGCCTTTCATGGCGTTGTAAACCGATATTCTTTGTTCAGGGTTCATCACTTTGCCACTGGCGACAATTCGGTTTGCAGCCACCCACGCCAATAATAGTGGATCAGCTGGAGCCATGGCGAAATCGGAATGCAGTGAAAGGGGGATATTTCTATCTGTTAATTCTTTCATAGCCACCATATTCGCCGCTCTTTCGGGGCCCATCCCTGTTTCACCGTACTTATCAGCTAACGCCCAGAGATAGTATGGGTTTGCTGAAGCCTCGATGTTCAGGTCCGCCATTCTTTGTGCTTGCCCGGCACCAAATAAGCCAATGTGATGGAATGTTGTACGGTGATTTTCTCTTGGATTGCGTTTCATCGCGGCTTCTGTAAAGTCCAAATACTTTTCGAAGGCCAAATCACCGGTTATATGAGTATGTATTTTATAGCCTTTATCCCACCAGTAATCAAAAATCTCCTGGGCAGGTTCAAGGGGGATAATCCATTCCGACTTGCAATTGTCACAATTGTAGAAAGGTTCTCTCAATTGAAGTGCCAGTGAATAAATGGCGCCATCGCCGAACGTTTTGAATTGATTGGGCAGGAATTTTATATACTCGGTATCGTATAAACCCGGGAGAGAGTCGATATAATCCGCATAGGCATCGTTACCCACCTTTTTCACAAATTGTTCCGGAAAACCGGCGATAAGGTATATGGTATAGGCCTGCGCTTTTTCGGTACCATCTACCAGCACGGCATATTCATCTTCAAAAGTGCTATTGGGGAAGCTGGGTTCTGTCATGGCTGTAAGCCCGTTTTGCAGCATCAACTCCGAGATGTGCTCCATACCGATTTTCAGCATTTCCTGGTCGCCAAAGAAGGGTGAAAGTTTTGTCCCTTTCATCATTTGGTAAGCTCTTTCCCAGAAGTGATAATTATCCCAATCGGCTTGCTCATTGTCTTCGTCCGACAAATCCCCTTTTTGAACATCGTATTTCTTTGCGGCGGCAGAGTTAAGATAAATTTCGTGAGTAGAGCGTTGCCAGATAATGGTGGGGACATCACCGGTAACTTTATCAATATCTTCTAGAGTGATGTCACCATGCCAGGATTTATGGTACCCCCAAATCATCACTGTTTTCGTTCGATCTTCTTTGGAATCGATAATGCTCTTAACCGCCTTGAGGTAGTTCTCTTTGCCGGAAACTCCCGGATAGGTTTTATGCGGCATGCGCCACTCGTGGGGTGCCACAATGTCGTTGGCTAAAATAAACCCGCCTATGGAGACCGGATGGGCGTGAGGCTCAATAAAGCCGGGCATCATGGTTTTGCCTTCTAAATCCACCTCAATGGTTTTTCCTGCAAAATTATCGACCGCACCCGATTTGTCTCCGACATAGATAATTTTTCCGTCGCGCTCCACTACGGCTTCTACATAGGTTGGTTTGTCACCCTCCATGGTAATAATATCGCCACCGTAATACAGGGTTTGTTTGGGTGCGTTTGTATCAACGGCGCTTTTGGCACTTGCCGTATAAGTCATTCCCACCATAGCTGTAAAAGCCAAGGTGGAAAAATATATGAACGTCCGTTTCATCTCAATTCCCCTTTTTATTACTGTCTACCTGGCTTGCTGGCCATTGCTATTAATATCGAATATGGGCCCTGAACTGGTACAGACGGGCAGGGTAAGACGGCCCACCTGTGCGATCCCTACTGGGATGGAGGCCAGTTTCGTTAAGATTGATAGCAGTCCACTAAAGACCGCCGATGTGAGTTATTGCGCCCCCAAAATGAAGTCGACCCGGGGGCGCCAGGGGGCTGGACTAGAAGCTGTATTTGGCGGAGAAGCTCCACTCCCGTTCCCGGGCGTAATTCGCTGCCGTGTATCCCGAGGCGGTAATATAGCCTGAGGAGCCGGCGACCAGGATGGTTTCATCGCCCAGGTTGCGGCCGGCCAGCATAAACTCCCATTTCTCGTCTTCGCTCAACACGGTGATGGCGGCGTTGTACAGGCTGTAGGAGTCCTGTATCAGTTGCGGGGTGTTCACTGCGTTGTTGTGTACCTCGTCCGTGTAAGCCCAGTCTACACGGGGCGTGATCGTCCAGCTGCCGACCTGGCCGGTGTAGGCTATGCCGACATTGGCGGACCACTCCGGGGTCTGGGGCAACTCGTTGTCATCAGTGATACCCACCGACGCCACGCTGTCATCAAGCTCCGCGTACTCGGCATCGATATAACCCACACCGGCTTGTATGATCCACGCGCTGGTTGGAACCCAGGTGGACTCGATTTCGAAGCCATAGATATCCGCGTCACCGGCGTTAAAGGTGAGGGGGGCAAAGCCCTGCCGCACGATAATGTGAATGTCCTGGTAGTCGGTGTAAAAAGCCGCGACATTGAGGCGCAGCGTATTGTCCATCCAGGAGGATTTCATACCCACCTCGTAAGTCTTCGCTTCTTCCGGGTCGTAGGAGGAGGGTTCGGGGATGGGCGCGATAAAGCGTTGGTCGAAGCCGCCGCTCTTGAAACCTTCCGAATAGGACGTGTACAGCATGACGTCATCGTTGGCCTGGTAGGCGAGGTTGACCATGGGGGTCCAGTCGTCAAACTCTTTCTTGAACTCTTTATCGGGTACCAGCCGGTCGCCATCGGTGAACAGGCGACCGGGAACTCCGTCACAGCCGGGTTCCTGGCCGGTAGGACAGTCATGATAACGCACGAAGATGCTGCCCGGCCCGCCGTAAGTGTATGCCTCATCTGCATAGGAGTAGGGTCTGAAACGCTTGGTTTCATCGGTGTAGCGAATGCCGGCGGTCAGGTCCCACTTCTCGCCCAGGCTGTAGGTGGCCTGGCTGAAGACCGCGTAGTTGTCATTATCCACCTTGCCGCCGGAGATGATTTTGCCGATGGTGGGCTCTGGCAGTTGCACCGGATTGGGGTTGTCGGCATCCTCTTCAAAATAAAACAGGCCTACCAGCCATTTCAGGTTGTCGGTGTTGCCACTGAATTGCAGCTCCTGGCTGAACTGGTCCTGTTCGAAGGGATCCTGGGTGTGGAACACCTGGTAGGGGGTGCCGTCTCCATCGCGCGCCGAATCGGCGTCGATATCGCGGTAGGCGGTGATGGCTTTGAGCGACAGCCAGTCGGTCACCTCCCAGTTGGTCTCCAGGGAAACGCCCCACATTTCCAGTTCGGAGTTGATTTTCGCGGTGCCCTCGCTTTCGAACTCATCCCGCTTGTAGGTGTCGTTTATACACAGGGGATTATCACCGGTATCCGTCTCAGGGCCATTATGGGGAGGGGGAAACTGGGGGCAGTTACCCTCAAAGGCTTGCCCATTTTCAAATTGATTGGTATGGGCCGGGAAGGTCTGCTGGTCATTCAGGCCCCTGGAGGTGGTCGGCGCACCGTTTTCACTCTCGTCGGTATAATCCCCGGTCAGGAAGAAATTCAGGGTCTCGGTGGGCTGCCACACAAAGGAGGCACGTGCTGCGAAGGTGTTATCGTCGCCCAGGTCCTTGCCGTCGGTGGGTAGCGCTATGCCATTTAGCTGTCGGTCCCCGTGTTGTACCCGGTCGGTATAGCCGTCGCGATCGCGCTGGGTAATGTCGAATTTTGGAAAACAGGTTATCGGTGATGGGGATGTTGATATCGCCGGTCAGGTACAACATATCATCACTGCCCACCTGCGCTTCCACACTGCCGCCGAACTGATCGTCGGGCCGCACCGTGTGCACGGCGATAGCCCCGCCGATGGTGTTGCGACCGAACAGGGTGCCCTGGGGCCCGCGCAAAACCTCGATGCGCTCCAGGTCGAGGAAGTCCATGGTGCCGCCGATGGAGCGCGCCATGTACACGCCGTCAATGTAAAGACCCACGCCCGGATCGGTTACCGCCGTAAAGTCGGACTGGCCGATGCCCCGGATATAGATCTGCGACGATGCATTCTGGCCCGAGGAGGGCGCAAGGCATCGAAGGTGAGATTGGGGGTAACGTCAGCCAGCTGGTCGGTGGAGCGGATTTGTCGCTGCTGGAGTTCATTGGCAGTGAAGGCCGATATGGACAGGGGTGTATTCTGCAGGTTTTCCTCCCGCTTGCGGGCTGTAACCACGACCTCCTCTAGCACGAAGCCGGTCTTGCTTTCCTGCGACAGGGCTGCATCGCCGGCAAACACGCTGCCAGCGACCATGAGTGATATTGCGGATTTCTGGAACTTCATAGTATGCCTCGTTGATGTTATCGTTATAAGCTTATGCAAATTATGAGGAATGTGATTCTAACTTATGTACTCCTGCGCTATCCTACCGGTGCTTCCTGGTTTCCACTATTGAAAAACTGCTGCGGTAATCGTCAAGTCCCAAAATGTGGGGCTCTGTGGTGCTTTCGCTCTCTTCCAGTCAATAGATTCTGCACCCTGAATCAAGCGCAGGCGTATTTTTACTTGTGCTATTTAAACATAGGCGCAAAGCCGGCAGTTAAAAAGCGGAATTATTGTGTTTTTTCCTCAGATTTTAGATATCAGCCTAAGTTATATCTGTTCGAAATAATATCTCAGATTGCGCTTGCGGGTCTTGAAGACGCCCGTCCAGTGCGCCTGGCCGGTGCATCCGTCGTGATCACGCCGGGTCAGACGGGTGCCGGGTGTGCAATTTGCCTGTGGTGGGCGAGCAGGGGCAGCAGAATCAGCAGGTAGGACAGCATGAACAGGCCGATGCCGGCGTAGATAACCCGGGAGTAATCCCCTTCCGATAGCAGAAAAGCCGCAAACGCGGGCCCGATCGCCAGTCCCAGCATCTGTGCGGCCACCGCGTAAACCACCACGCGGCCGTGGCGGTCAAAACTGGCCATTGCCGCCAGCAGAAAGGGATGCGTCATGTTCCAGGCAAAATTGTAAACGCAGACCGTGAGGGCGTAGGCCAGCGCGGTAAATGTACCGAAAAGAAAAGTCAGTACCAGGCCGCCACCAATGATGCCAATCGCCAGGGGCACTGTGCGGCCGAACTTGCGGCCCGCCATGGCGGCGACAAAGGCACCGGCAATGCCCAGGAACTGTGACAGCATCAAGCCATTCGCCACTTCCTGCTCTCCCACACCCCCGTTGAGGCCGATCAGGAACAGGTAGGCCCAGATCACACCCTGGGCGAAAAAGTAGGTAAACATGGCAAGAATGGCCAGTAGCCGAAAACTACCGCCCAAATCTGTCGCATCTTCCTCCACCTGCAGGTGCTCCTCGCCGGAGTCCGGCATGTGCCGCAGGCAGGCCCATCCGCTGGCGCCAAACAGGGCGAAAGACAGGATAACACCCTGCATGCCCACGACATTGAAGGCAGTGGGCAAGACCCACAGGCCCAGCGCGCCGTAGATCAATACGCCCATGATGAGATAGCCGAAATTGCGGTCGGCCAATCGGGTCAGACCGATGATGGTAAAGGACAGGGATATCAGGCCGCCGGCGCCCAGGCCCACAAGAAACCGTACGCTGCCGAACGACACCGCCTCTGAGGTGAACAGTGAAATCAGGTTACCGACGACAAACAATGCGATGGAGGCGCGCAGGATCTTCAACCAGCTGAAATTGTGTCCGCCCAGTGCCATGACCACCGTAGTCAGGGCAATACCCCAGACTTCGGCGGAGGCAATATAGCCCGCCTGCTGCTCACTGAAACCGTATAACTCGACCAGGCCCTGGATAAACCCCGGCTGCACAATGAACACGGCGGCGCCAATAACCGCGAGGTAAATGGTGGCGAACAGGGATGTGGGACTATTCACATCTATGGAGGTAGAATTGTTGCCTGGGGCAGTCTTCATGGTCAGCTCCGACGTATTTATTCGAGAGAGTTATTCGAGAGAGTATGGGTGAGTGGCAAGTGCAAAGCTATCAACCAAAAGTATGAGTAGAAATAGCATCAGCGAAAACTTTCCCAACCACTTTCAGCGGGAAAGCCTGAATTTGATCAACAACCTGCTGCCTTTGAGTTCTTCAGGGTTTTATCTGGTGGGACCCGATATGCGCCATCGCGGGGTGGTGTTTCGTAACCTTGATGTGGCCGTAGAGCGCGACTACGCAGAAAACTACCGCGACCATGATCCGCTGAATCCGGCCCTGTTTGCCCAAACCGAAGACCGGGTAGTCTGTATCGATGAGCAGTTACCGGAATCAGAACTGCTGTCTTCTCTGTACTATCGTGAATTTATGCTGCCCTTGAAACACCGCCACGTGGCGGATATGTTTTTCCGCTCTGACGGCGATATTATAGGCGTATTGACGATGCTGCGTGAAGCCGGCCTGGGACCCTTCAGTCAACAGGAGCTAACACTGCTGCGGCAGCTTCAACCCTTTCTCGAATACACACTCAATACGGTCTATCTACCCAAACGCTACCGTGAAAGAGAAAGCATACAGGCCTCCTTCAAACTCACTGACCGCGAGTTGGATGTGGTGGAACTGATAGTGGCGGGGGCCAGCAACAAGATCATTGCCCGGGAGCTGGAGCTGAGCCTGGCAACGGTAAAAACCCATATTCAGCATATCTTCCACAAAGTGGAAGTTCCCTCGCGCACGGCCCTGAGCGTCCGGGTACTCGGTGATCTGAACCCCTGAGCCTCTCATCCTTTTGCCTGATGGTTTTTTGCCTGTGATCTGAACTATGCTTAACGCAGTCTCGGATTAAGTGGGGTTGTGAAAAATGTTGGGAGATCTTTCAGGGAAAGTGGCCATTATTACCGGTGCCGGACAGGGCATAGGCGAGGGCATCGCCAAAATCTTCGCCGCGGCCGGCGCGAAAATAGTGGTGGCGACGCGCACGGCGGAAAATGGACAGGAAACAGTGGACGATATTGTCGCGGCCGGCGGTGAGGCCACACTGGTGCAGTGCGATGTGGGTCAGCGCCAACAAGTGGAAGACATGGTGGCCGCCAGCGTCGAACGTTTTGGCCGGGTGGATATCGCTATTCATAATGCCGCTGTGTATCCCTTGCATAGCATAGAGGAGCTCACTGACGATGTGGTGGATACCACACTTTCGGTGAATATGAAGGCGGGCCTGTGGCTCACCCAGGCCTGTTTGCCGCATTTTCGCCGACAGGGCGGTGGGCGCCTGCTCTTTACCTCTTCAGTAACGGGGCCGCGGGTGGCAATGCCCGGCACCGCCCACTACGCCATGTCCAAGAGCGGCCTGAACGGATTTATACGCACGGCTGCATTGGAATACGCCAGGGAGAATATCACCGTCAACGGGGTGGAACCGGGTTACATCCTGACCCATGCCATGTCAGCTCTGGGGGATGAGGAGGAACTCAAGGCCATGGCGGATTGTATTCCCCAAGGCCATCTGGGTACCCCGCAGGATATTGCCAATACCATGTTGTTCCTGGCCTCGGACGAGGCCGCCTATATCACGGGCCAGACTATTGTCGTCGATGGCGGTTCCACCTTGCCCGAAAGCCCGGTAGTGATGGAGGGGTATTATGACTGAAGCAACGACAAAAGACCTGCTGGAACGGCGTTTCCGTGTTCTGGGCAAGCATTCACCCCTGTTTTATGAGCAGCCCCTGCACCTGGTGCGTGGCGAAGGGGTGTGGGTTTACGATGCCGATGGACGCAAGTACCTGGACGTGTACAACAACGTGCCCCATGTGGGCCACTGCCACCCCCATGTGGTGGCGGCCATCACGGACCAGGTAAAAACCCTCAATACCCATACCCGCTACCTGCACGAGAATATAGTCAATTACGCCGAGCGCCTGACGACAAAATTTGATGATTCGCTCAGCATGGCCATGCTCGCCTGTACCGGCAGCGAGGCCAATGAGATCGCCCTGCGTATGGCGCGCCAGCATACCGGGGGCGAGGGCATTATCGTGACCGATTTCGCCTATCACGGCAACACCGAGGCGGTATCCGAGCTGGGCACCGCTTTCATGCCCGAGGCGGCGACCAGTCACCGGGTGCGGGCCGTACCCATTCCGGACACTTACCGGGGGTTGGAAGGAGTTCCTACCGAGTCCCTGGGTGATGCCTATGCCGATGCGGTTAAAGCCGCTATCGATGCCTTCACGGCAGACGGGATCAAGTTGGCGGGTATGTTGATCTGCCCCGACTTTGCCAATGAGGGTTTGCTGAATACGCCACCGGAGTTTATAGCCAGGGCGATGGCTCACGTGCGCGCCGCCGGAGGCCTTTATATCGCCGATGAGGTGCAGGGTGGTTTCGGGCGCACCGGGCAGCACTGGTGGTCGCACGAGTGGGAGGGTGTCATCCCCGATATCGTCACCCTGGGCAAGCCCATGGGCAATGGCCATCCCATCTCCGGCGTGGTTGCCCGGGCCGACTTGATCGACCAGTTTGGGCAATGGGGAATGTACTTCAATACCTTCGGTGGAAATCCCGTGTCCTGCGCCGCGGCGCTGGCAGTGCTGGATGTACTGGAACAGGAGCAACTGCTGCAAAATGCCGTAGCGGTGGGGGACTATGTGGCTGCGGGTCTGCGAGACCTGCAGGGGCAGTTTGAAGTGATCGGTGATGTGCGTCACAAGGGCCTGTTTTTCGGGGTGGAGCTGGTGTCTGATCGACTCAGCAAGGAACCTGCAACAAAAGCCGCCGGTGAACTGATCAATGCCATGCGCCGCAGAGGTGTGCTGATCAGCCGCATCGGGAAGCACGACAATATTCTCAAGATGCGACCACCCATGCCGTTTTCCACCGAGCATGCCGACCTGTTGCTGGCCACACTGGCCGACAGCTTTAGCGAAATACAGGGGTAGAACCAATGCCGGATTTTAATCAACTGGATGCAGAAAAGCAGGCCCAGTGTATGGCCAAGCTTGCCCACCAGGCGGTGGCTGAGTGGGGGATGGATGCCGCGCAGCTGGATTTGATCAAATACCGGGAAAACGCCGTATTCAAGCTGGTCAGTACCGATGGTACGCCCTACGCCCTGCGTATTCACCGGGCCGGATATCATACCGATGCAGAACTGGAGTCAGAGTTGCAGTGGATGGCGGTGCTTGAGGCGGCGGACATCCATGTGCCGATTCTGGTACCTACCCGGCATGGAGCGAACTTCGCGGTGGTCGGTGTAGACGCCGTGCCTGAGCCACGTCAGGTGGATATCTTCAAATGGGTGGACGGTGAGCAGTTGGGGTCAGTGGAGGAGGGTATTGCCGATCCGCAGGCTATCGCCGAGGTGTATCACACCATTGGTTCCCTTGCGGCGCAGTTACATAACCTGGCCACCGGGTGGGAATTGCCGCCGGGGTTCACCCGGCATGCCTGGGACGCCGATGGTCTGGCAGGCGACAAGCCGTTCTGGGGGCCTTTCTGGGAACTGGAAGCGTTGACTGCCGAGCAGCGGGAATTGATGATCGCCGCCCGTGACCGGGTGCACCAGGACCTGGCAGCCTATGCACTCGCGCCAGAGAATGGGGATCGTTACAGTATGATCCATGCGGACTTCGTGGCGGAGAACCTGATGCGCGATGGCGACACCGTGCGCCTGATCGATTTTGATGATGCGGGTTTTGGCTGGCATTTATTTGAGCTGGCCACCGCCCTGTATTTTGAAATGGAGCAGGATTACTATCCAGCGGCCTATGCCGCACTGGTGCGCGGCTACCGGGAGCACCGTTCTCTACCCGATTCGCAACTGGATCAGTTGCCCCTGTTTTTGCTGGCTCGTAGTTTCACCTACCTGGGTTGGGTGCACACCCGCCAGGAGACTGAAACGGCACGCGAGTTGACGCCGATGCTGGTTGAGAAAGCCTGCAATTTGGCGCGGGCGTATCTGGCCAGCTGAATTGGCAGGCCTGGTAGACCATTGCCTTACCCCGGCGGGTGGTACTGTTTGATGCGCTGGTCTATCGCGCCAAAAATGGAGTCGCCCTGGTTGTCTATCATCTCGATTTCAATGCGATCGCCGAAGGACATGAACGGTGTACTGGGCTGGCCATCGGCAATGATCTCCAGGCAGCGCACTTCCGCCAGGCAGCAGGAACCGTCCGGGCTGCCCTGGTTGGCGACGGTGCCGGAGCCGATAACCGTGCCGGCCATCAGGGCGCGGCTCTTGGCGGCGTGCTCGATCAACTGGCCAAAATCAAAGGTCATATCCACACCGGCATTGGGTGACCCTACTTTTGTGCCATTGAGGGTGGCGATCAGGGGCAGGTGTAACTTGACCCCATCCCAGGCATCACCGAGTTCGTCGGGAGTAACCGCGACAGGTGTGAAGGAGGTTTGCGGCTTGGACTGGTAAAAGCCGAACTGTTTGCCCAGTTCCGCAGGAATCAGGTTGCGCAGGGAGACATCGTTGACCAGGCCGATCAGCTTGATATGTTGCCGGGCCAGTTGCGCATTGGTTCCCGCCGGAACGTCATCGGTAAATACTACCACTTCCGCCTCGAAGTCGATGCCCCAGTCCTCGTTCTCGGCCAGCACGTCATCGTTGGCGCCGATGAACGCATCGGAGGCACCCATATACATCAGCGGTTCCGTCCAGAAGGATTCCGGCAGCTCGGCGCCCCGTGCCTTGCGCACCAGTTCCACGTGGGTGACGTAGGCACTGCCGTCGGCCCAGTGGTAACAGCGGGGCAGGGGAGCGGCGGCCTGCGTCGTATCGAAAGCGAATTCGCCCTCCACAGTGCCCGCCTGTAATGCGTCAAACAGTGCGATGAGTTTGGGTTCGCACTCTGCCCAGTTGTCCATGGCGGCTTGTAATGTGGGTGCGATGCTTCCGGCGGATACCGCTCTGCTCAGGTCGCGGCTGACCACGACCAGGTTGCCGTCGCGGCCGGATTTCAGGCTGGCTAGTTTCATTGGTTTTGTTCCTGGTTTCTGTCGGTTATACGTTGAAGTTCTTTTTAATACCCTGCCAGCACTGGATGTAGTCCCGCTGGCGCAGCTCGGTTTCCAGCGCCCACTGGGTGGGCTGCATAACATAGCGGGATTCCAGCATAAAGGCCAGGGTATCCCGGTAGCGGTCCGGCGCCAGCTCGGCGTTGCTGGCTTTTTCAAATACCGCCGCGTCCGGCCCGTGGGGGCTCATGCTGTTGTGCAGGCTGGCACCGCCCGGTACAAAGCCTTCCGCCTTGGCGTCGTAGACGCCCTCAATCAGGCCCATGAACTCGCTCATCACATTGCGGTGATACCAGGGTGGGCGGAACGTATCTTCCGCCACCATCCAGCGCGGGGGGAAGATCACGAAATCGATGCTGGCCACTCCCGGGGTATCTGACGGAGAAGACAATACAGTATAGATGCTGGGATCCGGGTGATCATAGCTGACCGTGCCCATCACATTGAACCGCGACAGGTCATATTTGTAGGGGGCGGAGTTGCCGGTCCAGGCCACCACGTCCAGTGGGGAGTGACCCAAGGCGGCGCTATAGAAGTTGCCGGCAAACTTGCACAGCAGTTCGAAGTCGCCTTCCAGGTCCTCGTAGGCGGCCTGGGGGTATTGAAAATCCCGGTCGTTGGCGTAGCCATTGGCGCCCACAGGGCCGCGTTCGGCCAGGATTAGCGGGGCGCCGTAGTTCTCCGTCAGATAGCCGCGGGCGGTATCCGTCAGCAGGTCAACGGCGAATTTCATACCCCGTGGTATAACCGCGATTTCACCGGCCCGCAGGGTCAACTGCCCGCACTCGGTGCGCAGTAATAGTTCGCCCATTTGAGGAATGAACAGCAGCTCGCCGTCCGCGCAGTAGAAATAGCGTTTCGTCATGGAGCGGTTGGCCACATACAGGTGAATGCCCATGCCCGCCTGGGCCATGGCATCGCCATTGGCGACAATGGTGGTCAGGCCCTCGATGAAGTCGGTGGGGGAGTCGGGAATGGGCAGTGGGTCCCAGCGCAACATATCCGGGGGTGTGGGCACTTCGGTAATCGGCGCGGTGCGCACCCCCTGTTGCTGCCAGGGCTGGTATGCGCCCTGTACCGCGGAAGGACGAATGCGGTAAAACCAGCTGCGACGGTTCTGCGCTCGCGGTGCGGTGAAGGCGGTGCTGTTGAATTGCTCCGCATACAGGCCGTACTTTACCTGCTGTGGGCTGAATTGGCCGATCGGCAGTGCGCCGGGCAGGGCTTCGCTCTCATGCTCATTGCCAAAGCCGTTGAGGTATTGCAGATCGCTTGCGACTGCGGTGGTATCACTAGTCATATCATTTCTCACTATTAATCCGGCCGGCGATGGCCAGGGCCTGCTCCAGGATACTTTGCTCGCCAACCTGGTTGGCCAATAACAGGATAAGGCGGGCGTTGATCTCTTCGCTGACCTGGGGTTTGCGGTCCCGGTGTACATCGGCCAGGGCGGCGTAGAAGGCGTCGGCGTCGGAAAAATTGGGTTCCAGATTTAATTCGTTCATGCGGCTTTCTCCCCCTGCAGTTCAAATCCCATGGCGCGTCGCAGCGCCGTTGTAATGGCGCTGCCGTCCAATTCGCGCCAGCGGGCGGCAACGTGTTGATCCGGCCGTATCAAGTAGACGGCCGCCTGTTGCAGGTCATAGCGCTGGGCCAATACCCCCTTGTCATCGCTGATGTAGGTGGTGTTGCCTGCGCCCTGGCCCGATGCGTCCACGCGAATGATATCGACCCTGTTAACGCGCTCGCTCAGTTCTGCGGTTACACGTTCCAGCTCAGCGATCTGCGCGGCGTCAAAATCGCCCTTGAGCATTACGCTAAAGCGGTTGCCCAGGTGGTTGAGCAACCAGCCGCTGTTGTTGCCGCCGCTCACCGGGGCATCGGTACAGGGCGAGCCCGGGCGCATCTCACTGTGGAATTCGTCGCTGTCGGTAGTGCTTAGCGGGGTTTGTTCGTAGGTGCAGGGTTTGGACAGGCGACCGCTGTTGACCAGTGTGCGGGCGAAGGGATAGTGGCGTGACAGGTCCAGTACCGTATCCCGGAACACCTTGGTAATGTGGTTCTTCGGTGTCATGAAGTCGGTGGCGCGGGTGGAGTGCAGGATGTTCTCCTTTGCACCGTGTTGCCGCTCGGTATCGTAAGTTTGCAGCAGGGCCTCAGGCGCGCGCTGTTGCAATACGGCCGCCAGTTTCCATCCCAGGTTTTCCGTACCCTGCAAGGCGCCATTGGCACCGCGGGCGCCGAAAGGTGATACCTGGTGGGCGGCATCGCCGATAAAAAATACCCGGTGGTGAATAAAGGAATCCATCATGCGACAGCGGAAGGTGTATACGCTCGCCCACTCCAGTTCCCACTCCATGTCTACACCCAGCATGGCTTCGACCCGGGGGCGGATGTTTTCAATTTTCTTTTCCTCCTCCGGGTCGGCATCCCAGCCCAACTGGAAATCAATGCGCCAGACGTTGTCAGCCTGCTTGTGCAGCAGAGTGGACTGGTCCGGGTGAAAGGGCGCGTCAAACCAGAACCGCCGCTCCGCCGGAAAGTCGGCTTTCATAATGATATCGGCGATGAGGAAGCGATCCTCAAAAACCTGGCCCTTACTCTCCAGGCCCAGGGAAGTGCGGATCGGGCTGTTGGCGCCATCCGCCACCAGCAGGTAGTCGCATCGCATGCGATAGTCGCCGTCGCGGGTATGTACGGTAATCCCGGTACCCGCATCATCGGTTGTCACATGGGTGACCTTGTGCAACCAGCGCAGCTCGATTTCTGGCATCTCCATGCAGCGGTTCACCATGTACTCTTCCATATAGTACTGCTGCAGGTTGATGAAGGCGGGCACTTTGTGATCTGGCTCCTCCAGCAGGTTGAAGTCGTAGATCTGTTCCTCACCGAAGTACACCTTGCCCAGGTTCCAGGTAACGCCTTTGTCCAACATGGCCTGTCCACAGCCGTAGCGATCGCAGATCTCCAGGGTCCGCTTGGCCAGGCAGATGGCGCGAGAGCCGACGCTGACGGTGTTGTTGTCGTCCAGAACCACGCTCTTCACCCCGTACATGGCCAGGTCCATGGCGGCGGCGAGACCGGCCGGTCCGCCACCGACGATAATCACCGGGTGGTGTGCCGGCTCGGCAGTATCCTGGTCGGGGCTGTGTATATAGGGGTATTCGGGATTGGTGTAACTGCTCGGCATGTGCTTGCTTCATATTATAGTTGCAGATGAGACTAATATATGCGCTTATCTTAATTTAGTCAACCTGAGGCGCTTGGTATTTAGCAAATTTGGGTGAGGGTTTTGAGATAATAGTTCTACATGCAACTATAATATGCTAAAGTGCCAGCGCTTTTCCAACAACACAGGTGATACAGTCTCATGGCCAAGAAACCCTTTGCATCTTCTGCCGACCTCGGTGAGAAGGTAGAAACCCTGGAAGTTCTGGCGGAGGGAGTTTACGCCCTCACCGCCGAAGGTGACCCCAACGTCGGCGCCGTCGAGGGGGAAGATTTCATCGTGGCTATCGAGGCTCGCGCCACCCCCCAAGGCGGCCCGTGACTGGCTGGCGATGCTGCGCGAACATACCGACAAACCGGTCAAGTACCTGGTGCTTACCCACTACCACGCGGTGCGGGTGCTCGGCGCCGCTGCCTTTGACGCGGAAAATATTATTACCAGTGACGTGACCCGTACCCTGATCGATGAGCGCGGCATGGAAGACTGGGCCAGTGAATTCGGGCGTATGCCGCGCCTGTTTCGTGAGCCGGATGAGATTCCCCGGCCTGACCCATCCCACCATCACCTTTAACGATCGACTGGAAATCCCCCTGGGCGGGGATCGCGGTGACCTGGTACTGCAGTTCTGTGGCCGCGGCCACACGGCGGGAGATATTATCGCCTGGGTGCCAAAGCACAAAATACTGTTTACCGGTGACCTGGTGGAAGCGGAAGCCGCACTGTATACCGGCGATGCCTCCCATTTTGACTGGTCCAGCACCACCCTGGACAACCTGAAGGCCCTGGGTGCCGAACAGCTGGTTGGCGGACGTGGGGCGGTTGCGCGCGGCCGCGAGGCAGTGGATGCCGCCATCGAGCAAACCCGCGGCTTCCTGCTGGATATGATCAAAATCGTCAGTGAGGTGCACGGCAACAAGGGTACTTTGAAAGAGGCCTTTGAAAAGACCCACGCCCACCTGTATCCGAAGTTTGGCCAGTGGCCCATCTTCGAGCACTGCCTGCCCTTTGATGTGCAGCGCCTGTGGGATGAACTCGATGGTATCGACTGGGGCCGTATCTGGACCGCGGAGCGGGACCAGGAAGTCTGGGATCAGTTGCAGGACTGAAGCAGAATTGGGCGAAATCGGCAGAATCGGGGACAGACCCCATACGGGGTCTGTCCCCCTTAGAGCACACAACCATGACCTCCAGCGGCCGCCGAGACCTCAGTCTCAACAGCTTCCTGCCCTACGTCCTCAATAACCTGGCCGAGCGCATCAGCGCCGGCCTGTCCACCCTCTATATGGATGAGTACGGATTGAGTATCCCCGAGTGGCGGGTCATCGCCAACCTGGCGGAACACGATACACTCAATGCGCGACAGATTGTCGATTTCACCACCATGGAAAAGAGCAAGGTGTCGCGGGCGGTAAGCGGTCTCAGTGCGAAAGGGCTGGTCAGCCAGCAAAGGGCCGAAGACGACAGTCGGGCCAAGGATCTGGCGCTGACTGCGGCAGGTAGCGCCTTGTACACTGATATTGTTCCCAAGGTGTTGGCCTGGGAGCGGGAGCTGCTGGAGGGGCTGAGTACGGGCGAGTACCGGGATTTTCTGTACCTACTGGATAAACTGGACACCCGCCTCAGCTCCATGGAGTGAACGGGAGCCAAAGGACCGAGCGCATGGCACCCGAGCCAACTGTATACATTGTCGATGATGAGTTGATCATTCGTAGTATATTGGAAGATATATTCGATGCGGCAAACCTGCCGGTAGCTACCTATGCCTCCGCTGAGGACTTCCTGTTGGCCTACAGCCCGGAGAATCCAGGCTGTTTGTTACTGGATATAATAATGCCAGGCATGAATGGCCTGGAATTGCAAAAAGCCCTATCGGCGCTGGGCAATAATACACCTGTTATTTTTCTCACCGGCTCAGGTGAAGTGCCGATAGCCGTCGAGGCACTGAAGGCCGGTGCCATAGATTTCATAGAAAAACCCGTTGAAGCGAAGACGGTGTTAAATAGCGTCAAAAAGGCTATGGAGCTGGACCTGCGAAGACGCTATGAGCGACTTCAGCGTTCACAGGTTGAGCAAAGGATTGCGCTGTTAACGCCTCGCGAATTGGAGGTGATGAACTGGGTAGTGCAGGGCAAGTCCAACAAAATGATCGCGCGTATTCTCGACATAAGCAGCAGGACTGTCGAGGTCCACAGGAAAAAAGTTATCGACAAGATGCAAGCTGACTCGGTGGCCGATCTGGTACAAATGATCCTGAAAACACAGTAATAAGACATCGTCCACTATATCTAGTGCCCATCCGGAAACTCACCTCATCGTCATCCCCGCGCAGGCGGGGATCCAGTAAGCCCTTGATTTTCATGGATTCCCGCCTGCGCGGGAATGACGATCCAGGGAAATATCGGCGTTTCCGGATGCGCACTATTTAATTTCTGTGCACCACCGGGTGCACTTAGCCGGTGTTTTTCAGCGCAGTTTTAGCGGTGATGCGAGCAAGGGCCTCGCGGAAATTATTCTGCTCCGTGCACACTGCGGCTATCAGTTGTGGCAAGTTGTCATTATTTTCCCCGGCATTACGATTGCGTATGTCATTTTCCAGTGCGCTGGCCACACCCTGCAGCGTTTTCACACCCAGGGTACCCGCCGCGCCCTTGAGGTTATGGACGATACGCAGTGCTTCACTGGCTTTTTTATTTTCAAGTTGCTCACTCAGTCTGCGCATATCGTCAGCATGGGTCGTATCGAGCAGACGCAGTAAGCGTAGATACCTTGACGGATCTCCGCTGGTATTGCGTAGCCCTGTTTCTACATCAATGCCTTCGATAGTCGATAGTTTTTCACGCAGGGACTCATCGGTGCCATATTCCGCATTTTGCACTGCGGGGGCAGGGGGCTTGTTTGTCGATGCATCACGCCCGGGTAGTTTTTTGACAATTTCAAGGAACAGGTCAGTCGGATTAAACGGCTTCCCGATGAAACCATTTATACCCGCATCCACACAGGCCCTGCGATCTTCCTCGAAGATGTTGGCAGTAATCGCCAGGATCGGCAGTTCGGTTTTACCAGCCATGGAACGGATCATACGCGTCGCTTCAAGTCCATCCATGCCCGGCATCTGGATATCCATCAGGATCAGGTCGTAATGATTGCTTCGAACCTTCTCTATAGCCACCGGGCCGTTTTCCGCCGTATCCACCACCAGCCTGCGCACCGCTTAGCAATTCAAATGCCACCTCGCGGTTGATGGCATTATCCTCGACCAATAAAATACGCGAACCACTGTAATAAGTGCGCAGCACCAGTTCGGGGTCTGTCTCCTCTGGTGATGATGTGACTGGCATGACACCATGGCCACTAGCCAGCCGGGCAGTGAACCAGAAGGTGCTGCCCACGCCGACTTCACTCTCCACGCCAACCTCGCCCCCCCATCAACTGTGCAATGTGTTGGGTAATCGCCAGTCCCAGCCCGGAACCACCGTACTCACGTGTGGTGGCGACATCAGCCTGTTCAAAAACATCAAAAATGCGCTGCAGCTTGTGGGGCTCGATGCCAATACCGGTGTCCTGTACTTCGAAACGTACCAGAACACTGTCATCTCGCTCTTCGAGCAATTTGGATCGAATGGAAACGGTTCCTTTGTCTGTGAACTTTATGGCATTGCTGGCATAGTTAAGCAAGGCCTGGCGCAGCCTGGTTGAATCGCCCCTGAGCCAGTTCGGCACGTCATCCTGATCAAGTTCGATGGTTAATCCCTTGATTATGGCCTGCTCTTTCACAATGGATTGAACCTGGTCCAGAATTGAATTCAGGTGAAAATTCGACTGCTCCATGGCCAGCTTTCCAGCCTCAATCTTGGAGATGTCCAGAATGTCATTGATAATGGAGAGCAGGTGCCCGGCAGCGGAATCAATCTTGCCAAGCCGTTCCGACTGTTTCGGTGTGGTAGCGTCACGTTGCAATAGATGCGTAAGCCCGACGATGGCATTCATCGGGGTACGGATTTCGTGGCTCATGTTGGCAAGGAAGCTGCTCTTGGCGCGGTTGGCAACTTCCGCCAGCTCCCTGGCATCGTCGAGTTGCTCAGTGCGCTTCACCACCAGTTGTTCAAGATGGTGGCGATAGTCTTCCAGTTCATTGGCCATACGCCTGTTTTCGGTAATATCCAGCACCAGGGAAGCGGCACCAATCGCTTCGCCAGACTCATCCTTGAGTAGCGTATTGTGCCATTCAGTTAGAAGAATACTGCCATCTTTGGTGCGGATTTCATTAATGCTGGTGGTGCCCCCGACCTGTGTACTTAAGTCCTGTACTACCTGCGTAACATCGGTGAGGGCGCTTTCAGGCAGCATGATATCGGCAAAATAGCGACCCTTGATTTCATCCAGGGTATAGCCGAACATATTTTCCGCCGCTGCGTTCCAGTCAATCACCTGAAAATCAGTATTCCACTCGATGGCGGCCAGGGGTGCTTGCTCCCGGTAAAGTTTAAGATGTTGCGCCGATGCACGCATGTCATTTTCCATACGTTTACGCTCACTGATGTCAACGATGCTGATAGGGACACTTTTGAAGCCGTCATCAGTTTGCGGGATTTGATACGAGAGAATCGTTATAATCTCCTTCCCGTCGAAGGTTCGAAAAAACGCTTCGGACTGAAAATGCTTATGCTTGTTCCATATGGCGCAAAGCCCATTGATGAACACATCAACAGCGTTTTTGCCAAAAGAGGCAGCGATATTTTTGAGAAGCCCCTCTTTGGATGCCACGCCAAACAGCTTCAGGGTTGCTTTATTGACATGCAACACCTTGACCATGACAACCATGTCCAATGCAACCTGAGGGTGATCCTCCAGGTATTGGCGCAGATCCACCACCCCTTCCAGTCGAAGTTTTTCCAATGCCTTGTGAACTTCCGACAGATCTTCGTTCCAGATGGAGACCTCGGAATTCTCAAACAGACTCCTGAATCGAGACTCATTCTTCTCCAGCCGCAGCATATCGCTTGTACGCATGCGCTGGTGGCGTTGGAATACAAGGCCGACGGATATGCCCAGTATTACGACAATGATGATCAACAGGGCTTGCATTATCAGGAATCGTTGAAATTGCCTTGTCATCGTACCCCGCAGGGCAGTCTCTACCTTGTCGGCAGAAACAAAAAGATCGTCGAATACCTGGTCAAACCGCTGGTTGATATCGGACCCAACGGCAGATTGCGATCGCGTATTCCATCTTTGTTGCGCTATTACCCGAAACGCGCTGATGTTCTCCAGCGTCTGTTCAACCTGGCGGCGTAACACAGGATTTTCCAGGGGAACAAACGTTTCTTCCGGGTTTTCCCCTCCTTCAAGCATCACCTGGGCATACCACTGCGCTTGATCAAGATGTCCCCAAACATCCTCAATATCAACAAATCGGTCTCCGCTGAGGGCTTCCTCAAGCCGCAGGTGTGCGATGGTGGCTTCCAGTTTGATCTCCATCGCCGCATTCGTCAGGGGAACGTAACGCTCTGCCATGCTGTTTCCCCTGTGGAACGCGTAGAGCATTGGGCCTACGATTCCTAAAGTGAGGGACAGCGATCCAGAGGAAGGGGGTTTGTCTGTCTGTGGCCATAACGGGATTACTCTGTTTAGCCCTGGAGGTGCTTGGTTGCCGACGCGGTACAATTGGCCCTGCGCATACAGCGGCGATAAATCATCAATACGTATAATTACGTACTTCCACCTACGTAATTATACGAACTGTTTGCCGCGATATTTAGCGTATCCTTAACTCTACCTGCTCGGCTTGTGGGTCACAAGCCGCATGATCAGGGCAGTTCACAGGAGGCTCATTACAGGAGTAGTAACTATGTTGATTTTAACGCGAAGAGTGTCTGAGTCGCTGAAGATAGGTGATGAAATCACCCTTACAGTATTGGGCGTAAAGGGAAACCAGGTGCGTATCGGCGTTGACGCACCAAGGGAAGTGGCGGTGCACCGCGAGGAAATATACCAACGTATCAAGGACGGTGACGAGGCTACGAAAAAAGCGGGGATAATACGCAATACTCAATAGAGTGATTTAGCGATTTCAAGCGGCTACTTCCCGCTCGGTCTTCGCGAAGTGCTTCAGGCCCCATCCCAGCAGGGCAACGCCCAGCACGGCACCCATTACGCTGACCAGTGACATGGAGTAACCCACCAGGGTGTCGTCATGGAAAATATAATCCGTAGATAGTGCCACCAGGGTTGACCCGCCGGTAATACCCAGCAGATTCATCGACAGGAAGAACAGGGCGGTTACCTGTGCCCGCATCTGGTTGGGCGCCATAAACTGCAGGCCGGCTGCCGATGTGGCCAGGGGAAAACTGGCAAAAAACATGGCGACGGCCAGCAGGGCCAGGCTGCCGCCAAATCCGTCAAATTGTGAAAACAGCAGCGCGGGAATGATCAGTCCAATGCCGCCTATCATGCCGGCTCGCATGGGCGCATCTCGGTAGCCTTTCCGCGTGAGGTAATCGGTGAGCCAGCCGCTGGCGAGGACACCGGCACTGTTCCCAATCAACACCACAAGGCCCAGATAGAGGCCTACCTCCTGTACAGGCATGCCGAATTTGCGCAGGAAATAGGCGGGTGCCCAGTTCATCAAGGCGAACAGCGCCAGCGCCAGGAAGCCAAAGCCCAGGTAGTGAGCGGCGAAGGTTGCCCTGTGGCCACCGATATAACGCAGCACATCGCCGAAGGTGAATGCCACACTACCGGGGTCCACGCCCTTGCGCTTCGGATCTTTTATCGTAATGATAAACAGGGCGGCTACCAGTAGCCCCGGTAGACCCACCATAAAGAAGGTCATCTGCCAGGGTTTTACCACGCCGATTACGGGAAACACCTGTTCGCCCCATTGCTGGACTATCGCGATAGCAGCGCCGCCAATAATAAAAGCAAGACCGCCCCCCAAAAAGGAGCCGCTGGAATAGACGCCAAGTGCCATGCCCAGTTTTGATTTGGGGAAGGAATCGGTAATCATGGAATAAGCCGAGGGAGACAGCGCCGCCTCACCCACACCCACGGCCATGCGTGCCAGGAATAATTGCACAAAGTTTTTGGCGGTACCGCAGGCGGCAGTGGCCAGGCTCCAGACAAAAATCCCGACTGATATGATGACCGGCCGGGAGCGGCTGTCCGCCAGGCGTGCGATTGGAATCCCCGCCACCGCGTATAACATGGCAAATGCCAGGCCGTGCAGCAGGCTGAACTCGGTATCCGAGATCTGCAGGTCCGCTCGAATCGGCTCGATCAGCAGGGTGATCACCTGACGGTCAATAAAGGAAAAAATATAGGCCAGCATGCACAGGGAGACGATATACCAGGGATAGGCCAGTGATTCGTTCGATTCCTGTTTATCAAGACTTACAGATTGATCCATGTTTAATGGCTCCGCAGGGTTTCGCTCATAAGGGTAAATGCCTCGGAGGCATCCAGGGGGTCAACATGCACTTCGATAATCAAGGGCCCGGGGCCGGTATGGGCTTCCGCCTGGGCCAGGGCCGCTTCCAGATCGCCTTCGGTATGCACATCCAGGCCCGTACCCCCGAACGCAGCCGGTAACTGGTGATAACGCCAATCGGCGATGTCGTTGAAGGGCCCGTCGTGGATCAGTCGCTCTGCGGTGTAACCCTGGTTGTTTACCACAAATACAATCGCCGGACAGTTGTAGCGAGCCATGCTGGACAGCTCCTGCGCCGACATCTGGAATGAGCCGTCGCCCTCCAGGGCGATGACACGTTGTCCCGGTTGTATTGCGAAGCAGGCACCGAAAGCGGCACCGAAGCCCATGCCGATAGAGGCCCAATAGCAGGCCGCCAGATAGGTGACGCCCTCCGGCAGCTGCAAATGCGTGGCATTGATGGCGCAACCGGCATCGGCCGCCACCACATCGCCCGCGCGAATAAAGTGCGCCATACGATCGTAGAAACGCTTGTTGGTCATGGGCGCATCAGGTACCGCGCTGTAGGGTAGGTCTGCTTTATGGGAAAACATCTGCCGGGGCGCGGCGGCATCCACATCGCCAGCCGGCAGGGCTTCCAGTAAAGCATCGATCAGGTCAGACAGGGGCACATCGCTATAGGTGCCCGTAGAACTGCACACCTGCTGATCCAGGGCATTGACCACCTGGTCATCCGTTAGTTGGGCGGTGAAGCCTCCCAGGTTAAAGTCGGAAAGAACCACGCCGAGAAAAAGCACGGTATCGGCGGCCTCTATATAGGCACTGACCTCCGGCAAGCTACCCGCGCCCTGGTAGGCGCCGATGCACTGGGGGTGCTGCTCCAGAAAATCCGCCTTGCCAATAAACATGGAGGCCGTAGCCAGCCCGGTCTTATCCAGCAGCGCCCTGACCTTGTCCTCCAAGCCTTCCCGGTGTACTTCATGGCCGGGAATCACCACCGTACGCGTGCCCTTTTTCACCCGTACCAGAATGTCGCTCACCGCCGCTGCAAGTGATGCAGCATCGCTCAACGCGGGTACTCGCTGCAGGGGGGTGGGCTCGGCGCAGGGATAAACCTGCACGTCGGTGGGAATTTCCAGGTACACGGGCTTGTTCTGCGACAAGCAGATGCGCAGGGCCTCGTCGATTTGCGCGGTGGCCTGCATTGGATCATCCAACAGGGCGGCGTAGGCGGTAATTTGCCCGAATATCTTCAGCGAGGCATCGTACTTGCCCGGCAATGTGTGGTGCAGCACCGGTTGGCTGCGGTAAGCCTCGGTACTGGGCCCCCCGGATATTACCAGCAGGGGTACACTTTCCGCGTAGGCGCCGGCCACCGCATTGACGATGCTGAATGCGCCGGGGCCATAGGTAACGACAGCCACCCCCAGCCCTTTCAGGCGGGCATAGCCGTCCGCCGCGTAGCCCGCATTCAACTCATTGCAGGTGGCGATATGCTCGATATCGCTGTCTCCCACGGCCTGGAAGAGGGGCAGGATAAAATCGCCGGGGATACCAAATATATGGTCTACGCCCAGGGATTTGAGCCTGGCTAAAAGGTAATCTGCTACGGTCATAGTCTTTATCCTGGCAGCCGCTGCTTGCCCATGCGGATGGTGATCCACTTCCACTCGGTCAGAATATCCAGGTCCGCCTCGGTACCCTCGCGCCCGGATCCGCTCAAACCCTGGCCGCCAAAAGGAGGGCAGGGTTCATCCTGGATGGTCGGGCGGTTGATATGCACGGCACCGGATTGTGCCCTATGGGCCATGTCCAGTGCGGTATCGATATCCCGGGTAAATATAGAGAAACTCAAGCCATACACGGTGTCGTTGGCCCGTTCCATTGCCTCATCCACGGTGTCAAATACATAGAGGGAGGTCACCGGGCCAAAGGTTTCGTCGCGACACACCTCCATCTCCTCGGTAACACCGGACAATATGGTCGGCTGGCAACGATTGCCCTCCCACTCGCCGCCGGCGAGGATTTTAACCCCTTTCGCTTTTGCATCGCTGATATGGCGGCGGACCCGTTCGCGCTGACGTTCACTGATAATCGGGCCCACGAAGGTTTCCATATTGCGCAGGTCACCCATGCCCGCCTGGGCCGCCGCGGCGACAAACTTGTCGGTAAATTCATCGGCGATGCCGCGCTGCAGGTAAATACGGCTGGAGGCCATACACGCCTGGCCCTGGAAGAAAAATGTGCCCATGGCCGCCGCTTGCACCGCCTCATCCAGGTCGGCGTCATCCAGCACGATAAGCGGACTTTTACCGCCCAGCTCCAGGGTAATGGGTTTGAGGTCTTTGGCCGCCAGTTCAGCGACATGGGTTCCCACCCGTGGCGAGCCACAGAACGTAATACTCTTTACTTTTTTGTGGCTGGTGAGTACGTCACCGATCTCAAAGGGGTTGCCGGTTACCACGTTAAACAATCCTGCCGGCACACCCGCCTCATGCAAGGTCCGGGCGAATCGGATCGATACCTGGGCGGAAAATTCCGAAGGCATTAATACCACCGCGTTACCACAGGCAAGCGGCATGGCCCCCTGTTTGCTCACCTTCAACAGGGGTACGTTGAACGGTGAAATGGCGGCGACGACGCCCACCGGCTCGCGAATCGCCATGCTGTACACGCCCGGGTTATCCGATGGGATCACATCCCCGCGCAAACTGCGCGGTACGCCGGCGGCTGCGCGCAGGGCGCTAATGCAATAGGCGACCTCGAATTCCGCCTTGCCCAGTGGCGAGCCAACCTCGTCAATCAGGATGTCGACGTACTCCTGGAAGTCACGTTCCACCAGGGAGGCGGCGTTCATAAACCAGACCTCGCGGTCCCGGGCCAGCAGGTGTTTGTTGGCCAGGAAGGCCTCGTGGGCCACCTGTACCGCCTTGTCCATATCCGTGGCCGTGGCATCGGCAACCCTGGAATACAGGGAGTCGTCCAGCGGGTTGAGATCATCGAAGTAGCTGCCCGATGATGGCGCTACATGCTCGCCGCCGATCCACAGTTCAGATTGTTTTACATCACTCATTGAAAAACCTCATTATTCGTACGCTGTCTATTGATAAGCGTCGCGCACCGGCAGGCTGTTATAAAATGTCGCCAGATCCCCCATGTCTTCATCCGACAACGGTTTGGCCATCGGGCTCATCCACGGGTCCGTGCGTTGGCCGTCCCGAAACGCTTTCATCTGCTTGACCAGATAGCCCTTCTGCTGCCCGGCCAGGTTGGGCCAGTCGGTATTCGGGCTTATACCCACCGCCCCGTGGCAGGCGGCGCAGGGCTCGGATTTTTTCTTGCCCGCTTCCAGGTTGCCCGCCTGGGCAGTTGTCAGCGACAGGCATAGTGCGCCGATTATAGCGGCGAGCGTTGTTTTCATGATGTTTCCTCATCGTGTCCCAGCCAGCTGAAGAACAGGCCATCCGGGTCGTACTGCTTGCGCAGTTTAGCCAGTCGCTTCCAGCTTTGAGGTGAAAAGCACCCCGCAACATGTTGCGGATAATGCGCCGGGTCAATCTCGTTGATGTAATGGCCCCGGGCGACGGGGCGCAGCAGGGCTACCGCCGCATCCATCCACTTCCTGTTCAGCGCAACATGGGCCTCTTCCTCCGCCATCAAATACCAGGACAGGTAATGCGCTGCGGGCGTCGATACACAGGATGTGGCATCTTCACGGGTATTGCTGAAGCCCCAGGCCGACAGGGCAAAACAACGGGGGGACGGGGGAGGGTCGTCCAGCATTTTTTTGGCCAGTGCCTGCAACCCTTGCGATACATCGTCGGTCCAGATATTTTCCACCGCCGTTCGATTCGGGCTGGAAAAATCCGTTTCCTGGCCGGCAAACATCTGTTCATAATCCAGCACTTTATTTTCGCGCTTTAACAGGCTCTGTGCGGCCAGGCCACTGTCTGACCAGGGCGCCATCAATGCCCGGGCCTCCTTTGTGGAATTGGCAAAGGCGAAAACACTGACGGCACACACCAGGTCCCGTTCCGCCGGGGGTTTGTCCGGTGGGTAAAAGTGGCCAACCACCGCCAGTATTTCCAGCTGATCTTTCTTTTTGGCGCTGACCTTTTCCAGGGTTTTACACACCAGCGGCAACTTGTCGATGGCAAACAAATACTTGCTCTTGGTTATTGCCTGGTACAGCGGATAAAGCTGCAACTTGAAGCGCGTTACCACGCCAAAAAATCCCGGGCCGCAGCCGCGAATCGCCCACCACAGATCGCTGTTGTCATCGGCGCTGGCGGTGATTTTGCGGCCATCGGCGGTGATCACTTCAGCGGCCAGTATGGAGCGACAGGCAATATCGCGCTCCGGCATATTCCAGCCCAGCCCGCCACCCATGACATAGCCGCCAATCGGAACGATGCCCGTGTGCGCGGCGGGGAAATCAAGATTCTGCTCCGCGAGCATCGCCACCAGTTTCTCGCCGTGAATTCCGGGCTCTACCCAGGCTGTCCGGGCCGCGGTATCTATCTCAACACGGCGCAGCCTTGATACGTCCAGTAGCATGCCGCCGTCACGCAGCACCGCTTTGGCCGGGTTATGACCGCCGGAGCGCACCGTAACCTTGAGTTTCTTGTCCCGGGCGTAGGCCAGGGCGGCCAGGATATCCTCATCGGATTTTGCGCGGACAATAAGATCCGGGTAGCGCCTTGGCAGGTACAGGTACCAGGACATGCTGTTCCACCACTGCGGATAGCCCGGGTCACTGCGCAGCACTATGCGCCCTTTGATGCGGGCCAGTTGGGCGCCCAACTCTCTGGCCAGGCTGACCGGTGCGTGAAACGCGGTGGCCAGGGCCGCGCCACACAAGGCCAGCGCGCGACCCATAAAGAGCCTTCTGGTACCGCCTTTAATCGTCATACGCCCTCCTTATCTGGCTTCGGGTAACAGTGACAGGTGCTGCAGCAGTTTGACAAAATCTCCCATCCGCTCCTGTCGATAGGCTTCCACGTCGCGGTCCCGGTAGTCGTAAAACCCCTGGCCATCGCGGATGCCATTGCGGTTTTCCCGCATATTGTCTTCGATTATTTCGGGCACCGAAAAGCGCTTGTCATCCAGGCTGCCCGCCAGGTATTGGGTGGCGTAATAGAGGATATCGCCACCCCCCCAGTCGATAAATTCCAGCAAGCCCAATACCGCATAGCGTACGCCGATGCCAAGCCGGACGGCTTTGTCCACGTCCTCGGCAGATGCCACGCCTTCCTCCACACAGCGGGCCGCTTCCGTCATGGCCAATGCCTGTATTCGGGGCACGATAAAGCCGGGGGAGGCGGCGCAGATAACCGGTTGCTTGCCGATGCTTTCCAGCAGGGCTCGCATGGATGCAGTGGCATCGTCACTGCTGTTCTTCCCGGGACTCATTTCCACCAGGGGCATTAACAGTGCCGGGTTCAACCAGTGGGTATTGAGGAAGCGATGATTGTGCGCGACAAATTCTGCCAGGGTATCCACCAGCATGGTGGAGGTGGTGGAGCCGATAATTGCGTTGTCGGCGACCACGGTATTAAGCCAGGCGTAGGTAGCCTGTTTGATATCCAACACTTCCGCGACCGCCTCAAACACGAAGTCGGCTTGTCCCAGAATCCCGGCCGCCGCCGGCCGCGCTATTACCGTAATACGCGCCCCTATGTTTTGTGCCTGCTCTGGCGAGACGATTCGCAAGCGCTGCATAAAACCCAGCTCGGTTGCGATTTCCTGCTCGATTGATTCAGCCAATTCAGCAAAATCCTCGGGACTTCGCTCCTCGCTATCGACAAGATGGACCGGGAAGCCGGAAAAGGCGAAACTGAGACTGATGCCTCTACCCATCCGTCCGGCGCCGGCCACGGCAATACGGCTGGATTGGATATCGTCGCTCATAATTCACCCCCATTGACGCCTTGCCAGCGCTTCAGTGCGCCCGAATCCAGCCCGAATAAATCAAGGACCCGGCCGACGCTGTGGTTGACCAGGTCATCCAGGCTCTGCGGCCTCGTATAAAAGGCGGGCATGGGCGGGGCAATAATGGCTCCCAGTTGCGATGCCTCATACAACAGTTTGCAATGTCCGGTGTGTAGTGGTGTTTCCCGGGGCATTAATACCAGTTGCTTGCGCTCCTTGAGACAGACATCGGCGGCGCGTACCAGCAGAGTGTCCGCATAGGAGTGCACGATGGCCGACAGGGTTTTCATGGAGCAGGGCGCCACGATCATGCCGTCCACGCCAAAGGAGCCACTGGCGATACTGGCCGCCTGGTTGCGTTCGTTGTGCACCACATCAGCCAGAGCCTCGACATCTTTCGGCTGGTAGTCAGTTTCCAGTTCGATATTGAGCCGGCCGTAGCGGCTCATCACCAGGTGGGTTTCCACCTCGTCGAAGGTGCGCAGCATCTCCAGCATGCGTATGCCGTAAATAACGCCGCTGGAGCCACTGATGCCAATTACCAAACGCATACTATTGCCCCGTGATCTCATAGGCGGACAGGTCCACATCGCCCATGGTCGCCCGGGTAAATTTGTCCGGCCGCGGCAGGGGCACAGTGGCGTCAATGCCCAGGCGCGTCCACTTGTCATCCTCGACCATCGGGGTTGAGTCGATGTCCGATGGCATCGGGAATCAGCAATATATCGGACTCATAACAACAGCGGGTCTGTACCGCCCAGTCCACATTGGCCGGATTGTAAATATCCACATCCTCATCGACCACAGTGACGGTTTTCACAAAAGCAAGAGAGACGAACGCCGCCATAATGGCGTTGCGCTGGCTGCCCTCATGGATTTTGTTCATCCTCACCACCAAATGATAGGGCACACTGCCGTCGGCAAAGTGCACGGCCGTCACCTCCGGTACCAGACTGTGAATCTTGTCAAAGGCGCCGGCGCCGGCGATCAGGCCATAGGCGTTGCCAACTTCCGTACCCGACAGGATGGAATTGAATACCGGTTTTTCGCGGCGGGTAATTGCGGTGACTTCCATTACCCAGCGGTCATCCCGGTCCGCGTAGTAACCGGTAACCTCCGCGTAGGGGCCCTCCGGCTCCCGTATTTTGGGAAGAATGCGTCCCTCTATCACAAACTGGGCGTTGGCAATGGCCTCCACATCGACAGTCTGGGCCTTGATAAGCTCCACCGGTACGCCGCGCATCTGGCTGACAATACCCAGTTCGTCGGCACCGATGGGTGCGGCGGAGGCCGGCACAGCGCCTGCCATCAGCACGGGGATAATCCACCCCGTTGTTGACGGTAATCTCAAGCGCCTCACCTTTGGCCTCGGCGCGCTTGTAATAGTCCATCACATGGCCCAGTTCTTCCAGCAGCAGGGTAAAACGGTTCTTACCGGTGACCATCATGCGGTGGACAGACAGGTTTCTAACCCCGGTATCCGGGTCCTTGGCGATGACCACGCTGGAGGTCAGGTAGCGGCCGCCGTCGCCGGTGGCGTGGTGGGGGACAGGTAACGTATACAAATCGATGTCTGTCTCGATGACTTCATTGGCGGGCCCGGATTCCAGGATGACAGGCTCCATGGGGTCTTTCTGCCAGGCCCTGATCTCGTCGGTGAGCACAAACGGCAGTCTGTCGCGGGGGCAATTGAAGATTTTGGACATAATGTCCAGGTTCCAGTACAGCCCGATGAGCACCGGGTAATTGCTGCCCTTTACTTTCTCGAACAGCACGACTTTGTCACCTTCAAAACGCTTGGCAATGCCGGCCAATTCCAGGTGCGCATCCACTTCGGTTTTTACCCGAATCAGCAGATTGCCAGCCTCGAGAAAGTCGATATACCCCTGCAAATCGACCAGTCCTCTTGCATCAAGGTCCATTATTATCTCCTTTTACCTTGCTATCAGTACTCCATTGAACTCTATTTTGTCACTGCTGGATATGCAAAAACAGCTGCGTTTTTTCACCAGTGGCGAGATATCCGGAAAAACTGCGCTGTGCCCCCGGGGTTTTCAAAGCAATACTTGACCGGGCGTGCAACAGGTCTTGACTGAGAGTGCCGCAAACCCCTGCTGAGCCAAAGAACCGGCGCTTTCCCCATTACCGCAGCGGTTTTTCTATAGCAGGGGCTGGATACATATTCAATAATTCAAGCGCTCATTGTTCCACTGGAGTCAATAGGTTGTTCTCTTTATGAGAGTGCTCAATCAACAATTTATGATAACGTGAGTTGGTCTGTTTCCTGAGACAGACCAATCGACCGATTATGAAATAACTAAAAAGTTGGAGATAAGAATGAGACCCGCTAAAAAGAATAGTACGCAGGATAGCTTTCAACGATGCGCCCTGACTGTAGCCCTGGGTTCGGCCATGTTACTGAGCCAGCCAGGTTTCGCACAAGAGGGTGGCTCAAGCTCGAAAATGTCCGCACTGGTCGAGGAAGTGATAGTTACTGCGCGAAAACGGGAAGAATCCCTGCAAGATGCCCCTCTCTCAGTCTCCGCGTTTTCCGGAGAAAGCCTCGAAGCTCGAGGCTTCACCAATATTGCAGAAGTGGGCAGCATCACCCCCAACCTGACCTACCAGAGCAACCCGGGGGCGGGTGGTTCCTCTTCAGTAGCCACCGTGTATATTCGCGGGGTAGGGCAGCGGGATTTTCTGGGAACCATTGACAACGGCGTCGGGTTCTACATTGACGACGTTTATATTGCTCGCACAGTCGGTGCCACGGTCGATTTGCTGGATGTTGAGCGGATTGAAGTTCTCAGAGGCCCACAGGGCACTCTGTTTGGTCGCAATAACGTGGGTGGAGCGATAGCTTTGTACACGAAAAAGCCTACGGACACTTTTGGCGGCTATATTGCCGGCACAGTAGGCACGGATAACCAACAGAAAATAAGGGGCTCGGTAAATGTGCCTGTTACTGATACTTTGTGGTCAAATTTTTCAGCGATGTGGAGTGAGCAGGACGGCTATGTCGATCGTCCTGCGGGAGGAGATCTTGGCGATAATGACGTTACCGCCGTTCGCACTAACGTATTGTGGCTGGCCTCCGATACCCTGGAAATCACGTTTTCAGCCGACTACAGTACTGAAGATGAAAACGGGCCAGCTTTTCAACTGGTCGATGTTGATGAGGTGGGACAGTGGGGCAATGGCTTTCCGGGGTTCTATAACAACGTAACCGCCGGTGCAACCTGCGGTTACGCCGAATGGGGGCCCTTCAGGCCCCACCCGGACTGCTACAACGATCAGTGGGTCAATGATGATAACCTTGGCACAGCGCCCACTTATTCCGAGACTGATGTCTGGGGTACAAAACTGGGGGTTGAGTGGGAAATTTCCGATACATTAACCTTTAAGTCTATAACGGCGTATCGGGATCTGGACTCCAAGTTTGCGCGTGATGCAGATGCGTCACCAATTACTATCGTGCATTTCTACGATAAATTCACATCAGAACAGTTTACCCAGGAGTTTCAGTTACTTGGCACCGCTTTTAATGACAAAGTGGATTGGATTACCGGCCTTTATTATTTTGACGAAGATGGTTATAACCAGAATGTCCTGGATTTTGCCATTGCCAACTTTGATAGTAAAAATGACTTTACCTCCACCAGTGCGGCGGCATTTGCACAGGGGACCTATCATGCAACGGACAAATTGCATCTTACACTCGGCCTGCGCTACACCGACGAAGAGAAGAAATTTGATCCTGATCAAAGGGTTATCAGCAGTAATATTGGCATTCCGCCGGACACGCTGATTCTTCCTCTGGGTGAGAATAAGATCGACGCCCAGGAGACTACGCCGATGGTAAATATTGCCTACGACGTCAGAGATAGCCTGATGGTTTATGGCACCTACTCAGAGGGTTTTCGCTCAGGTGGTTTCGTGCAGCGTATTTTCCCTCCTCGTCCTGACGTCGTTGATTTTGATACTGAAACTGTCTATTCCTACGAATTGGGCTTCAAGTACACCAACGAGGACGGCACACTTTCGTTGAATGGTGCTGTGTTTTACATGGATTATGACGATATCCAGGTTCGTGTGCCCGCTGGTGTCGCCCAGGTAGAGCAGAATGTCGGCGAAGCTGAAATCTCGGGAGCTGAGTTGGAACTCAAGTGGCAGTTGGGCGCAACCTGGTTTATCGAAGCGGGAGTAGGTTATACCGATGCCGAATATACCGACATTGATATTGACGTCAGTTCCATACCGACGAATCCGGATGGGTCGCTTACCGTGGATCTCGATGACCCCTTCGCGGTTATTCAGGAGGGCAACGAATTCGATCATGTCCCTGAATGGTCTGCCAACGCCAGCGTCAGCAAGGAATTCGATTTAGACAATGCCGGCTTCTTATTGGTGCGCTTCAGTGGTAGTTACCATTCTTCTTATTTCAATGAGCCACTTAATCTACCCCAGGTAAAGACTCCCTCAGAAGATATTTGGGATATCGCCGCCATTTGGACTTCTCCGACGGAAAGGTATTCCGTCAATGCAGGGGTCAAGAACCTGACCGATGAGGAATATCGCACAACGGGTTACTTCAATCCGACCATCGGCACCATTGAAAATATATTTGACCGCGGCAGGCAATGGTATGTAACCGGGCGGTATAACTATTAGCGGCTAGTGCGCGTCTGTAAATCGCCACCAGGTGGTTTACAGGCCGAGGGCATCGTCCGATGTGGTCAAAATTTCTTCTCGTTGCCACTCTGGGGGTAGCTGTTCTTGGATGTACCCGCAACAACGAGCAACCTGTATTAGAAAAACCTACTGCCGGGGCAGGGCAAACGACGAGCCTGAATAAGGCCACTATTGTTCGTGATACCTACGGCATACCCCATATATTCGCAGATAATAAATTTGGATTGTTTTACGGCTATGGCTACGCCCTGGGCCAGGATCGTCTGTTCCAGCTCGAAATGGGCAAACGAGGGGCCGAAGGCAAGTCAGCTGAAGTGTTGGGAGTGGAATACCTGGCCGGGGATCAGCAGGTCAGGCTGGGCCTTGATCCCGCAGCCGTACTAGGACAAATCGATGCCCTGGAAGATGATTTAAGAGAACCTTTTGAGGCCTACGCCGCTGGGATTAACGCGTGGATCACCGTGGTTGCCAACAACCCCGAAAAATACCTGCCGGTAGAGTTCAGTCACTTCGGTTTTCAACCCTCGCAATGGACCGCTTACGATGTGTTTATGCTGTTCATTGGCAATGTGGCCCAGATTTTCTGCGACTCCAATGAGGAGTTAAACAACCTGGAATTTTTGCAGCGGTTGATTGATCGTCACGGCAGTGAGAAAGGCTGGGCTATATTCAATGCGACCATGCCGCTTTATGACCCGCAATCGCCGGTGACAGTACCCGACGGGGATGCCAGGACCGACCTGAAAGATGGCGTCAGTGGCCCTCCGCCTTACCTCGATAAGCTGGCAGACGCCACATCGGTACCCGTTCGCCTCGTTTACAACGATGATGGCAAGTTATTGGATATTAACGACCCGGCGGCGCGAGAATATTATCTTGCACGGAATCTCGCTTTGAGTGGGCCTGCCGGGAACTCGGGGTTCAGGACGGCCAGTAATATCTGGCTGGCAAATCGATCCAGGGTAAAAAACGCCGGGGCTGTACTGGTGAGTGGCCCCCAAATGGGTTGGGGCATACCCTCTTATATCCATGCGGTCGGCCTGCACGGTGCGGGCTATGACGTCGTGGGTAAGGCGGCCTTTGGCTTCCCGTTTTTTGTCTCGGCTTACACCGGGCGCTTTGCCTGGGGAACCACCTACGGCGCGAGTGACCAGACAGATATCTTCGAACTCAGGTTGAACCCGGAGAACCCTGAACAATATTTTTACAAGGGTCGCTTTCTGCCATTTGAAAGGCGAACCGAAACCATTGCAGTAAAGAATAGTAACCCTGTTGAATTTACCGCGTACCGCAGTGTGCACGGTGTCGTCATCTCCAGAGATATTGACAAAGGCGTCGCATATAGCAAGAAGCGCAGCTGGGAAGGGCACGAGGTGATGACAGCGGCGGCCTGGGTCGACCTGCCGAAAGCGGAGGATTTTGCATCGTTTCGTAAACAGCTCTCCCCAATGTCAACCACCGTTAATTTCTATTATATGGATAGCGCCGGGAATATTGGCTATAACCATTCCGGGAAATACCCGCAACGGCATCCCGGCCATGATAACCGACTGCCTGTACCAGGGGATGGCACAATGGACTGGCAGGGCATGCAGCCCTTTGCAAGCAATCCTTATACCTATAATCCCGAGCAGAATTATATCAGTAACTGGAACAATCGCCCGGCGCGTAACTGGCCCAGCTCCGACAGTTGGGCCGGTAACTGGGCCAGGGCGAACCGCGTCAGTGCTATCAATAAGCGCATTGAACGCACCGATAGTTTTACTCCCCGGCAGCTTTGGGAAATCAATGCCGAAATCTCCTACACCGATCTTAACGTGGGGCACTTGTACCCTTATTTACAGCAGGCGCTTGCATCGCAGGAGCAGACGGATCAAGTGAGGGAGATGGCACAGGCACTGGAGAATTGGGATCGCCGCTGGGTGGATGAGGATAAAGACGGCTACTATGATAGCGCCGCCCCCGCAATTCTGGATGCCTGGTTAAGGGATTTATTGCTACGGGTGTTACAGGATGACGTTGGTGACAAGTTTTTCTATCGATTTGCCTCGCCGGGCTATCCCACTGAACGCCTCAGAGGATCCTGGGATTCAGGGGTAGGCGTGAAGATCATCGTACGCAACCTCGAGGCACTGAAAACTGGAGGCAAGCATTATGACTTTTTTAATGGTCGACCAGCCAATACCGTGATTATGGAGAGCTTCCAGGCCGCGCAACTGGAACTGGCGGAAACTTACGGACAGGATTTGTCCGGATGGCGGATAAAGGTACCCCCCTTGAGGTTTAGCCCCTATAACTACAATGGCATACCCCAGGCATTATTGGATAGTTCAATTGGCCTGAGTCAAATGATGAACCGCGGCTCTGAAAACAATTTCTATGTTATCTCCGACGGGAAAATTGTCGGCCGAGATGCCTATGCGCCAGGGCAGAGCGGTTTTATTGCCCCGGATGGCAGCAAAGACGCACATTATGCTGACCAGCTCGACCTTTTTGAGGCGTTTGATACCAAGACACTGCCTCTGACACGCAAGATGGTTGAAGCAATGGCGGAGCAGGCCATTGAGATTTCATATCAGTAGCTCCGGATACTGCGATGATGGCGCCACAAACATGAAAAAGATACTCCTTGCGATGTTTATGCTGGGCCCCATGGTGCAGGCGCAGTCCGAACCACTCAATGTGCTGTTTCTACTGACCGATAATCAGCCAGCCTCGATCATCGGTGCTTATGGCAACCCGGATGTACCTACGCTGAATATTGACCAGCTTGCCACAGAGGATTTACAGTTTAATAACGCCTTCGCCGAAAATGGCATGTGTTCACCTACCCGCGCTACCCTGATGACCGGTTTAATGCCATCACAGCACGGGGTGCATAATTGGTTGGACGATGAAGAAATGCACCAGTGGCCCCGCGACTGGTCGGCGGTGGCTTACTCGGTGTCAGGGTCACTAAAACCGCTTCGCTCCGCTACAATCGCTTCGGTCATTTCTGCTGTGAATTCTTCCACCCTGGCTTGTGGGCTGCGGTTAAGTAACAGGCGGGTCACATCCGGCCTGGAATAATGGCCCACAGGGTCGGCAAAAGATTTAGCAATGGCAATCGCACCCAGATCAATATCCGCAAACAATATGCCTTCCTCCGTTTCCGGTAGTGATTCACACATGGGCGCGCCATCCGGTGAATAAATTTGTGCGAAACCGCCGCCCACACTTAGCAGTGCGGCCTGATCTTCATTTTCTACCAACAGATCATACATCTGCTGTGACACTACCCCACAAGGTGCCAGAACAAAACATTGCCCCTCTGCTGCATAGACTTGTGACAACGCACAATTGAGGTCCGCGCCCAGGGAATAAGCCTGGGGATAGCAACTGAATGAGGGCCACGCTGCGATATGAATCTGCTCATGCATACTATACATGGCATATTTGGTTAGTGGCTGGAGATGTTCCCAACAACACAGCTGGCCTATACGACCCAAATCTGTATCGAAAACGCCCAGATGACTGCCATCGCCATCACCAAAGATCGTTCTTTCCATATGAGTGGCCTTCAGTTTCCTGCGCGCCTGCACCAGTTCGCCGTTATCACTGAATAGAAACTGTGCGATGTATAGAGAGCCATGATCTCGCTCACTGGCTCCCATGGAAACAAATACCCCGTTATCCCTGGCCGCATTACTCAGTTGCGTGAATGCAATGCTACCCACCACCAGGCTATTTTCATGATATTGCTGAAAATACTTAATATTATGAGCGGTAGCTGACAGCCACATCCACCAGGGATAGCCGGGAAGCCAACACTCGGAGAAGGCAACTATTGCTGCTCCTTGCCCGGCGGCCTCTTCAATCAGTCCGATGGCTTTTTCAACACTGGCGCCCAGATCCATAAAAACTGGAGCTGCCTGGACAACGGCTGCTTTAAATTTTCCACTCATCAGCTAATCTCCTCAATACTTAAGCAGGTTAAAATGCTCGTCGATATGCCAAAATGGCAGCGCTTTTTCAATCAGTAACAGGCTCCAGTTGCCTGGCTTTCACTAGCCAAATGGCAATTGCGCCGATAAAGAAGGGGATAGACAAGACCATAAAGTAATTGGGGCGCTCCCAGCCCAGTCCAATCAGGAGTCCCGCAATGGCTGGGCCAATGATGGCGCCAACCCTGCCCAGGCCGATCGCCCAGCCAATCCCGGTGGCCCGAACCTCGGTCGGATACAGGCGCGCGGCTACCGAATACAGCCCGATGAATCCAGCCTGGCCAAAAAATCCCATGGCAACGGCAACGACCATCAGTATGGCGACGTCATTGCCCAGAAATCCGAAGACGATCATCAGGCAACCAGCCGTACCCATGAAGGCGGTGATCATAAACCTCAGGCCACTGGTGGCAGAGCGGTAACCAAGCCACAGAATGCCCACCAGGCCGCCGGCGTTAATCGACATGCCTACCCAGATGGCTTGTTCCAGTGACACCCCGGCATCGACGACTATTTTTGGAATCCAGCTCATCAGGAAGTAGATGCCAAACATGGCACTGAAAGTGGCCAGCCACAACAGCAGTGACCACTTTTTCATGTCGCCCTGGAACAGCATCTTGATACCGCTCGCGTTGCCTGTCCGTGCCGCTTTTTCCGGCCAGGCCGCAAGTGTTGCCCGCCCCAGTTTTGCGATTATGGTGTTGGCGCGCCTGAGGCCATTTTCGGGTCGCTTATTAAGCAAAAAAGCCAGCGATTCGGGCAGCAGAAAATACATCAGGATGAACATGCAGCCATTCAGTACGGCGCCAACCCCGAATACTGTGCGCCAGCCATAATCCTCAATAAGGTAAGCCGATAACAGACCCCCCAGGGTTGCACCAACAGCGTAAGTGCCCTGCACGATACAGATCGTGAAGTTGCGTTTGGAGTCCGGGGAATACTCGGCGGTAATGGCGGTAATACTCGCCAACATGGCGCCAATCGCCAGGCCACTGCCAAAGCGGTAAGACAGCAATGTGGCGATTGAGCCAGCAGTCGCTGTCAGGCCCATGGTCAAGGTCAGGGCGACCAGGCTGAGCAGGATCATTTTGCGCCTGCCGACGTGGTCGCTGAGCGTACCCAGGGTCATGGCGCCTATGGCCATGCCGAGGTAACCTGCGCTGAAAACAATCCCGAGTGACCCTGGGGACAAGCTCCATTCGGTGGCGATAGCAGGGGCCGTATAGGCGATTGCCAATGCATCGAAGCCATCGAAGACATTAATCAGGGCGCACAAGGTGACAGCGAGGATCTGGAATCTCGAGAAGGAGTTCTTGTCGATATAATACTCTGCGGAATTGCCTGTGCTCACGCCATTACCTGTTGTGTAAATATTTTCAAAGCCGCGGCACCTGCCATGGGGCCGGGTAAGTCGTAAATCATACCGCAGGACTTGCTTCTCATTTGGGACCGGCATTTGTACACTAGCAGGTATGCCGAGTATATTCGAATCACCGCCCCTGCCGGGGTACCTGTTGCACCAGACCAGCGATATTGAGTCCGTACATGCCTCCGTCGCTGATATCCTGTGCCCACACAAAGTCAATGTTTCCGATGCGGGTGCTTCTGTCGGGGACGCTCTGTTGCACCATGCGCCGCTGCCCAATGGGGCCATTATTTATCTTTTCTATGGTACTGAGATCAGGGTGGATGTTTCCCAGTTGGGGTTCTTCCTGCTGGAACTGCCCTTGTCTGGCACCTCAACGACGGTTGTTGGTGACGGCAAGGTAGTCAGCAAGCCGGGACAGGCGGTTGTTTGTGGACCCTACCAGCAGTTTACCACTGAGTGGACCGTGGAATGCTCCAAGTTGCTGATCAAGCTTGAAGTCAATGCACTGGAGAGCTATCTGAGTACATTACTGGGCAGGCGGCAGATCCGGGCACTTGATTTTGCTATGGAGGTGGATTTGTCTAGCGGAGCCTCGGCCACATTGCTGCGCACGATTCAGTGGATCCTGGATGAATTGGATCACTCCGGCTCCCTGATTAGCACCGCGCCACTGGCCAGCCTGCAATACCAGCGCATGCTGATGTGGACACTGCTGCACTGCCAGCCCAATAACTACTCGGAAGAACTGGCCGCCAGGGGGCTACCCCAGATACCTCACTACATCCTGCAGACCGAACGGTTCATACAGGAGCACCACTCTCAGGCGATCAGCCTGGAACAACTGGTGGAGCACGCCAATGTCAGCGAGCGGACGCTATTGGAAGGTTTCAAGCGCTACCGCGATGTGTCGCCGATGAAATTGCTAAAGCTCACCCGCCTGGACTACGTACACCTGGCACTGAAGGAGGCCGATGCGGCGACCAGCAATGTAACGGATTTGGCCATGGCCAGCGGATTCTCGCAGATGGGCAAATTCTCCACCGAGTATAAGGAGCGGTTCGGCGAGTCTCCCTCCGAAACCCTGAAAGCCTGAGCTGACAGGCGACATGATGCTACAGGCCGATCCCGCCACTCCTTTGTCGTAAATTGCCCCCTCTTTGTCGTTGTATGTCGAGTGACAACACTGTTCTGCTGATAGCCTTCTCCTGCCCGAATGAATCATAAACCATAAATCGTAATCAAGAGGGATTCCCATGGCTAATAACACCATTTTTTCAGCACGTCCTGAGCGCAAGGTCCTTTCCGCCGCAATTTTTGCTATAGCGACATCTGCGCCAATGTTCGCACAAGCTGCGATGTTGGAAGAGGTGGTAGTTACCGCGCAAAAGAGGACGCAAAGCCTGCAGGATGTCCCGATTTCGGTGTCGGTGACCTCCGGGGAGACTCTGGATAAATTCGCCATTGGAGACCTCGGTGAACTGTCCGCATCCATTCCCAACGTTACCATAGGGCAGAATGCCACCCAGGACAGTATCACTATCCGCGGCATCGGCTCCGGCGCCAACCACGGTTTTGAGCAGTCCGTGGGTACCTTTATCGACGGCGTGTATTTCGGTCGGGGACGTTCCTCGCGCTCACCTTTCCTGGATATAGAGCGGCTGGAGGTCCTGAAGGGCCCCCAGGGGGTGCTGTTTGGCAAAAATACCATAGCCGGCGCGCTCAATATTACTACCCGCAAGCCCACCGATGAATTCGAGGCCTCCATCGAGGGCGATTATTTCGATGGTAATGATTCCTATGGTGTTACCGGCGTTGTGTCCGGACCGCTGACAGACAATATCGCCGGCCGCCTTGTGGTCAAATACCGGGATATCGGCGGCTACATCGACAATCGCGCCACGGGTGATGACGACCCGGAAACAGAGGAAACGGTAGCCCGCGGCTCGCTGGCCTGGGATGTATCTGATCGTTTCGACATAGCCCTTAAAGCGGAGGTCTCAAGTTATGATGTTGATGGCCGGCAGCTGCAAATGCTGGAGGGGGGGCCTTTTCGCGAACTGTTCGAATCGGTGGATCCGCACTACGAGCAAAAGCTCGATGATAAACGTTCCACCGACAACCCGGTATTCGGTCGCGATTTCGATAACACCGATGCGGAGAATTTCACCGCCACATTGAACTACGACTTCGATAGCGTACGGCTGGTGTCCATCTCGGCATACACACACTACGACTACAACAATAACATTCCGGCCAGTTGGGTAGCCAACCTGGATACGGCTGCCAAACGCTACGATGAAGATCACTCCCAGTTTTCCCAGGAGTTTCGCCTTGAATCTTCCCTCGAGGGCTCCCTGGAGTACATTCTCGGTGTGTTTTACCAGACCGAGGAAGTTGACCACACCCAGCACTTTGATTTCGATACCGCCCAGGCCATCGCCGACGGTTTTCCGCTACCGCCCTTCGTTGGGCGGGAAACTTTTGACCTGGAGCAGGACACGGACAGTTACGCTGCGTTCGGGCAGGTCACCTGGCACTTCACCGAGCGCCTGAGCACCAACCTGGGTTTGCGCTATACCAGGGATGAGAAAGACCTGGACTTCTCGCGTGTGACTACCGGGGCACTGCCGTTTCCCACCTATGACCTCAAGGACTCGCGGGATGATTCCGATGTAACCCCTTCGATCAATGTGCAATATGACTGGGGGGAGGACACCATGGTGTATGCCAGTTTTTCCCAGGGCTTCAAGTCCGGGGGCTTTGACTTTGAAAGTGGCACGCCCTTTGAAGAAGAAACGGTTGATGCCTGGGAGGCCGGCATCAAGAGCCGCCTGGCCGACGGCGCTGTTGAGCTGAACGCATCGGTGTTCCATTCAGAGTTCTCCGACCTGCAGGTCGCCGCCTGGAATGGTGTGGCGTTTGAAACAGGCAATGCGGCGGAGGCTACAACTGAGGGGCTGGAAATCGACGGTCGCTGGCAGATCAGTGACAGCTGGATGTTGTCTGGCGCTCTGGCCTACCTCAATGCGGAATACGACGATTTTCCGGGGGCGACCTGTACCGCTCAGCAGCAGAATGATCACGCCGCCAGCGGCGCTGCGGGGTCTTGTACCCAGGATTTGTCCGGCGAGGACTTGCAGTTTTCACCGGAGTGGTCCGGCACTGTCAGTCTTGAATATTTCCGCGAGATAGGCAGTGGCCTGGAACTCACGGCGATGCTTGGCGCCGACTACAGCGATGCTTACTTTACCGCCCTGGACCTGGATCCACACTCCGAGCAGGATTCCTTCACCAAGGTGCACGCGCGCATCCAGATTGCGGGCGAGTCAGGCTGGAGCGTGGCTTTGGTCGGTAAGAACCTGACCGATGAGGAGACCACGATGTGGGTAAATGACGTGCCCTTTTTCCGCGGCGCCCATTTCGCCAGCCTCGACGGCACCCGCAATATTGGTATCCAGGCCAGGTATGAGTTCTAGTGATGCGGATCACTCTGGCTCTGGTACTACTGGCGATTGCGGGGGTGGCGATCGCATCGCCGCGTACCTGTCAACGTCCTGTTTATCCTGACGGATAATCAGCCAGCCGCCATCCTGGGCGCCTACGGCAACAGTGATGTACGTACTCCCCATATCGATCGCCTGGCGCAGGGAGGGCATGCGCTTTACTCAAGCCTTCGCGGCCAACGGCATGTGTTCACCCACCCGGGCGACCCTGATGACGGGGTTTGATGCCCATCGCAACACGGCGTACACAACTGGCTGGATGATTCGATGATGCAGGACTGGCCCAGGGACTGGTCTGCCATCGCGGAGTTTCGCACGCTGCCCCTGACCCTGGCCAACCGCGGGCTACCGTACCGCGATGATCGGCAAGTGGCATCTTGGGCCAGCCCTGGAAGCCCGCGGTGGGTTTCCAGCACTGGGTTACCTTCACCGATGGGTCATACGGTTGATTTCTGGCACAACACGATTATCGAGAACGGCAAGACCTACAAACTGGGACGACAGGCATACTGTTGATTTCTTCGCCGACAAGGCGGTCGAGTTCATTGAAGGCCTGGATGGCAAGCAACCCTTTTACCTGCAGTTGAATTTCAATGGCCCCTATCTCAATCCGCCCAGTAATCTGGGCCCCGCCAGGAACAGGCATTATCAGGACTATGTCGGCAGTGCGTTTTCGAGCTTCCCGCGGGTCGCCTTCAATGCCAATGTCGCCCACCAACTGGTGGATCCGACAACACCTCCCTTTATGATGGAGAAGCACCTGCAGGCCATCGCCATGCACAATGACCCGGCGACGATGGCCAATGTTGCTTCCCAGAATTCTGTGGTTGACGACGGCGTGGGCAAGGTACTGGCAGCCCTTGATGCCAAGGGGCTGGCCGACTCAACACTGGTGATCTTCAGTTCGGACCAGGGCAACTTTTATGGCCAGCACGGCCTGTGGCAGCATACCGTGGTGACCACGCCGGCGAACCTGTACGAAGCGGCGTTGAATATTCCGCTTATCGTGCGTCACAGGGGCGTGATTGCGGCGGGCAGTGATAACAATCGTCTGATAGGCCAGTACGACCTGCCTGTCACCATTCTTAATTACCTGGGTATCGATGTTGCTTTTGAGGGCAGTCCCGGCGGCAGTTTCGCCGGTCAATTGCGGGGCGATGATGCATCCTGGGACGACGAGGTGTTTTACGAGCAGGAGGAATCGCGCGGAATTCGAACGCCTGACTTCGCGTACTGGAAGCGCCTTGCGGGCACCGGCAAGGCCGAGTTGTATGACATGAGGACAGACGCTGAACAACATCACAACGTGATTGATGATCCCGCTTACCAGGAGGTCATTGCGACTCTGGACAAGCGCCTGACCGAGTTCTTTGGCCGGTACGCGGACCCCAAGTATGACCTCTGGCACGGCGGTATCGCCAAGGGCTCAGTGGTTCGTCCCAACATGTTCCGGGAGTTATACGGACCCGAGTGGGCCCCGCGCACGGATCTGCTGGAAGCATTTGTGGAATAGGGTATGAGACGAATGGCACTTACTTAATGGCTCAAAACCCAATCTCTCTACGAGTCATTCCCGCGCAGGCGGGAATCCAGCGGGCTGTAGACCCCCTGGATCCCCGCCTGCGCGGGGATGACGGGCTTAAGTAAGTGCCATTCGGGTATGAGACTACTCCCTTGGCGTTTCCCGGGCCGGGTACCCGGGGGCGCATTTTTTATTTCTGCTTGCCGGGATTGCTGCGAAATTCACTGAAAGACTGACTGGTCCAGCGCTTGAAGCTTCGCCCAAAACTGCCGCTATCGTTAAAGCCGAGTTTAAAGGCGATTTCGGTAGCATTGGTGGCGGGGTCTTTTATGTACTCCATGGCCAGCTGATGTCGCACCTGGTCCAGGAGGTGGTTGTATGAACTCTGTTCGGCGCTAAGGCGCCGCTGCAGAGTCCGTACCGTGATATTCAGAGCTTCGGCCACAAGCTCTATACTGACGTTGCCGGAACGGAGTAAGCGGTGAATGTTAGTCTTGACCCGCATCATGTATTCACTGATCAGGCCCAGCTCCGCTATGTAGTGCTCTACGATAGTGTCCTGCTGTGCCGCCAGATCGGGATTACCGTACGGCAGTGGTCGCTGCAATGCCTCTTTCGAAAAGAGCAGGGCGTGATCCGACGAGGTGTACTCGATATCGGCTTTATAGAAGTGCTGTATTTTTTCTGAAGCCTCATTTTTGTCTGTGGTAATTCGTGCCAGGGAGGGCGCGAATTCCAGGTCATCGAGCTGCCTGGCCATGCGCACGATGTAGCTCAAGCCGGTATCGTTGGTGATGGCGGACTTGATACTCCGTTCGTCCACCATGGTCAGCCGGTAACAGTCGTTCTCTTCCAGCAATTCGCAGAAAAACATGTGGCTGAGCACACAGCGGTAGCGGATGAAGCGCTCGATAAACTCCTTCATGGTGGAGCTGGACCACAATGCGAATCCCAGGGCGTGAAAAGAGGCCGGTTGCAAAAAGCCGGACACGGTGATGCCAAAGTAGTCATCGGTGTGCTCCGCAGCGTAGCGCCAGACCTTCTGCACATTGCTTACTGGCAGGCGTGCCGCTGCAGAAGTTACTTCATCAAGGTGGATGTCGGCGTCACGGAAGACCTTCCCCGAATCGATGCCATAGCTCTCCAGCGCCCGGGCCAGTGCAAAGGACCAGCCGGCGATGGATGTGTTGTTGTTATGCCTCAAAGCTCGTGCCCAGTCCTCAAGCAATGGCCTGCTGGTGAAATGCCCGCAGTTCCCCGATAAATTCGTCCAGCAGTTTTTCCGTGCTTGCCCGGTCACCCAGGTAAGGGCTCATGACGACCATCCTGATCACCAGCAGGTGGTCGTCATCCAACGCGCCACCCCATTGTCCCATCACCGCATTTACCAGTTGCTCATAGCTTTTGATATTCAGCGCCGTGCGGGAAATGGCGAAATTGGGGCTGTCGGTAAAACTGTCGATGATGGCCCCGGTCACCCTGTTGACCTGTTGCAGACTGCTGCCCGGCTCGGCCAGTACAAAGCTGACGATATTGGTATCGCTGCCGGGCGTGAAGTGTATGGTGGCAAAATTCTGCTGCAATTTATCCGCGAGCTGCTGTTTTGCAGCCAGGGTCTGGTTCAGTATCGCCCCATGCCCGGTGGCATTGAGAGGTAATACTCTTGAGCTTAGCCATACCGCGCCGGCACCTGTGGCAGACCTGGAGCCCTCCAGGGTGGTTGACCAGCTTGGCTCGTCTGTACCTGCATCCTCCTTGAGGTAGGGTGCGCTGATATGGGATACCGCGTAACTCTGGGCGTCTCTGACCAGGAAGGCGCCGCAGGCGTAGGGCACAAAGCCGAGCTTGTGGGGGTCCAGGGTGATCGAGTCGACGCGCGGGAGGGCGGCGAATGCCCGGATTGCGCTGTCGGGTAAGCGGCTTTCACCCTCTCTGAAGGTGGCGCAGAAGTAACCGCCGTAGGCAGCGTCCACATGATGCCAGATATGGATACCTTCACGCTGGCGGTATTCGTCCAGCAAATCGCTGACTTCGTCTACGGGGTCGACCGTGCCCAGTTCTGTGGTGCCCGCAACCGAGACGTTCATCATGATTGGCCGTTGCTGTTGCCTGGCCTTTTCAATATTGTTGCGCAAACTGGCGATGCTGACGCGTCCAAAGCGATCGAGCTCCGTGGGCCAGATCGCTTTCTCGCTGATACCGAAAATGTTGGCGCTCTTTGGCCAGGAATAGTGCTTGTTGCCGGGCACCAGGACCACCGGTTGCGGGAAATCCCGGTGCAGGGTATCCCGGTAATACTGCGCAATGTCCCATGGCCCCTGCACCACATAGCTGCGCTGGGCGAGCTCGGCAGTTTCGATGGCAAACTGCTGCGTATTGGCATTGAAACTTTCCCAGCCCTGATGCGCCAGCTCAAAAAAATTGGCCTGCGAGTGGCCCTTTTCCAGCAGATAGGCCGCCATCGACATCCAGTGATCCATGCGGTAACGGGCTCGCCAGAAAGCCTCGAAGTTGGCAACCGTGCCGCCGGACGTAAAATGCCCCCTGGCGGATTCAATCTCAAACCCGACCATGTTTGCCAGTTCATTGATAGCCTGCATTTCAAACATGAGGCCGGCGGTAGCGACTTCCTTCGAGGCCAGGTTGGGGTTGCAAAACAGGACCGCCACGTTGCCGATAAGCGCGGGGATGGAAACATCTGAAATCATGTGCCCCAGGTAGCGGTTGCTGAAGGTGGGCACCTCCTTTTGCAGTATCGAGAAGAACTTCTCGATTTCTGCCCCAACTGCCTGGAATTGCGCGCTGTCTGGCGGCTCGATGTTGAGTTCACCATCCTTGCTGAAGGTATCGCGGCGGTGTTGCAGGGTTCTGTGCAGTAGATCACCCCATATCTGCTCAAAGAATACCGCGTTTTCACCGCGCGGACCCAGGAAAAATGACTCAAACATCGCGTATCGCCTTAAACCGGTAGTTCTTGTTTTAGCCTAGGCCAGATCGACGCCTTTGCAAGAGTTATATGCCTCTGGACTGGTGCGAGTTTACAGGTAGATGGTTAGGGACTTCTGCGGCGCATCGCAGTTGATCAGGCTGACTTTCTTGTGGCGAATATTGTAGCTATCGCCATCCGTCACCAGATGATGTTCATACTTGCCGCCGAAAGCGCGCTGCTCATTGCGATAAAACACCAGTGCCTGGAAGTTGGAGGTCACCACCATATCGCCCCTGTCGCTAACGCCTTGCAAACGCACGTTGCCGATGATGTGTGAGCTGCGCACCTTGTGGTCCTTGGAGGCCGCCCGGGGGTGTACGAAATTGCGCCTGCGCACTTCCATCATGACCCTGTCGTCGTAGAAGAGAGAGACATGGTTGATGGGGTCGACCTGATCCTCGAGCACCGGCATCCAGTAGGTGCCGTCCTCGGTGTAGAGGTTTATCCAGCTGTCCAGGTCCGGATTGTCCAGCAGGTCGGCCTCGTCGTAGAGAAATTGTTCAATCTTTTGCAGGTCGTTCATCTCAGGCAGTCTCCCCGCGCGTATAGGCTTCGGTCATGTAATTCTTCCATGCGGTGTACTGGGTGCGCATATCCAGGTCGGAAGTGCCACCGCCCACGATGCGGTCGCCCATATCCTGGTCCGCGCCGTACTGGCGGTACATCTCCACCCAGTCGTCCCCGGTTGATTGCAGCCCTGCCTGAATGCGCATGTAGGCTTCCAGGTCGTCCGGGCCCACCATGGAGGCGGATGAATTGATCAGGCGGGAGTAGAGCAGGGTGCGTTGCAGCATCTCCTCGGGTGCGCCCTTGAGGCGAAATGACCAGGTTTCCACGATACATTTGTCAACGGCTATGGGGCGTACAATGCGCAGGTTTTGCACCGCGCTTTTGATGGTCAGAGACGGGTAGTACAGTGTATTGTGCGTGTTGAAGGAGAAAATTTCCCGGGTGCGCTCCTCGCCATAGGCCGCCACCATGGCGTCCCAGTAGGCGGGCTGCACGGTGTAGTCCGCGTGTATGCTGGTCTTGCCGCCGTCGTAGTGGTGGCCGTATTTAAAGCCGGTGATCCCGGTATCTTCAAAAACCTCATAAGAGGCGCCAAAGGGTGGGATGATCTCCGCCTCGGCGCGCTGTGCTACCGCGTCCTCCGGCAAGGTGGCGATGTAATCCTCTGCCGCCTGTACCACTGACTGGTGGACGACCATGGGGTGCATGGTGTCATTGAGGTTTTCCAGGAACAGTTTCCAGTTGCAGTCGTGCTCGTAGCGCAGCACACCGCCGGCGGCTTCCACTTCACCCTCCGGGGCGCGGTCGCAGAGGTTGTCGAAGCAGTCCAGAGCGCCGCCCATCCAGGTTTGCAGGTCGGGGGCGTCCGGGTCCAGTGTGGCGAACACAAAACCGCGATACGTCTCGTGTTGGGCCACCTTCTGTATGTTGTTCATGGGGTCCTTGAGATCAAACCCGGTGTTGTCATAACCGCCCTCGTTGGGAATCTTGAGCAGGCTGCCATCGGTATTGTAAGTCCAGCCGTGATAGCAGCAGCGAAAGGCGCGTGCATTGCCGCAGGGCGTGTCCACCAGTTTGGCCCCTTTGTGGGCGCAGCGATTGTGCAGGACGTGAACCTGGCCCTGGCGGTCCCGTGTCATCATCACCGGAATCCGGTGATTGATATTGGTGGTATAGAAATCACCCGGGTTTGGCACCTGGCTTTCGTGGCCGATGAAAATCCACGCCTTGCCCCAGATGCGTTCCATCTCCAGCTCGAAGATTTCTGCATCGGTATAAATACTGCGGTGCAAGCGGGTCGGCTCTACCAGCTTCGCCAGGTCATCGTTGCTATAGGACATTTTAACTCTCCCTAATTGTTCATTCTAAAGTGATAGTGAGCCAATACTGGCACCGCCACAGACAAACAGCGTCTGGCCGGTAACGAAACTATTCGCCGGGTCCAGGAAAAACTGTACCGCCCTGGAGACGTCGGCGGGGGCCCCGAGTCGTTTGACGGGAATAGAATTGGCTATCTGTGCCATCTTCTCGCTTTCCTCGGGGATCACATCGTGAAACATCTCTGTCTCGGCGATGGGGCCGGGCGCCACCACGTTGACGGTGATGCCCTCGCCAGCCAGCTCCAGCGCCCAGGTCCTGGCCATGCCGACCATGCCGGACTTGGTGGCGGAGTAGCAGGTGCGCGTCTCCAGGCCCATAGCGGCGCGGGAACTGATCAATACAATCCTGCCATTGCCGCTGGCGCGCAGGGCGGGCAGGCAGGCCTGGGCCAGGGTGATCGCGGCGCCGATATGGATATGGGTGAGCATTTCCAGGTCGGCTGTGTCTACATTACCCAGTAGGGCAGGGCGGATAACCCCGGCATTGTGCACCAGGTCGGTGATGTCGTGTTCAGCGGCAATTTTTTCTGCCACCGCCGAGGTGGCAGCCGGGTCCGCCAGGTCTGCGGAGTAGTTATGCAGGTGCTCGTGCTCGATGGGTGAGGGGCGGCGCGAGACATTGACCACCCGATAACCGCTGTCCAGCAAATGCTGACAGATGGACCGGCCTATACCGGTGCTGCCCCCTGTTACCAGTGCGCTTCTCATGCAGGGATCTCCTTAAAATTAACGGTTTCCAGCCAGGTTGATGCTGATTTTTCTGACTCGCTGTCATCAGCTGTTGCCACCAGCATACGGTTCGCCGCCTGGTCCTGGACCAGCTTGAGCTTCACCGTTGCGCCAGAAACTATGTCGGGTTGCAGATGTACCAGTACCACCGGACCACAGTCCAGCTTGATGCTGGCCACCGTCCAGGGAAGATGTTCTGCGTATTCGGGTTCCAGGCTGTAATGCAGTTGCGTAACCGATAGTACGATGCCGGTGTTATCCACCCGCTGCCATCGCAGGCTGCCAGCCAGGCAGTTGCCACACACAGCCCGCGGTGGATAGTTGACCTGGTGGCAGTGGTCGCAGCATTGCAACGTGAGATCAGTAGCGTTGGGGAGTCCGGTGCCGAAGGTTGTGGCCATCAGTACGCCCCCCTGGCCAGAATGGTCGCCGCACTGCACAGGCCGCGATCGTAGTTGATCATACCGTAGCCGCTGACCATGGCGTGTTGTGCCCCGGGGACCTGGTTGGACAGTGCTGTGCCCGTCAGCTGGCGCATGGACTCTACCAGACCCAAATAGCCGGCTGCCGCACCGGCCTGGCCATTTGACAGCTGCCCCCCCGATGTATTGTGTGGCAGGCCGCCGCCATCGAATCTCAGGTCTGCGGTGCGGACATAGTCAGCTCCCTTGCCCGCTGCGCAGAAACCCAGGCCCTCCAACTGCAGCATGGAGATAACAGGGTAGTCGTCATAGGTTTGCACCAGATCGATGTCATCTGTTGTCACCCCGGCGTCGGCGTATAGTTGCTCCACAAATAAAGGCCAGCCGCCGCGCAACTGTACAGGGTCATCGGGGAAGGCATTGTGCCGCTCGTCGGACGCCAGGATGGTGACGAATGGCAGCTTCAGGGAGCAGGCGCGCTCCTCGCTCATCAGTAAAAACCCCTCACCGCCGGCGCAGGGCATCACGCAGTCGAACAGGTGCAGCGGTGTGCAGATACTGCGAGCGGCCAGGTAATCTTCCATGCTGAGTGGCTTGTCTCCCAGCAGTGCGCCTTCGAAGTGCTGCGCGTTGTAGCGCTGGCTGACCGCGAGGCGGCCGAAATCCTCGCGGGTCGCGCCGGTTGTGTCCATGTAGTGCTGGGTGATCAGGGCGAAGGCGGTGTTGGGGCCGCCGCTGCCGTAGGGATAGCTGGCGCTGTTGCTGAAGCTGCTGAAATCGGCTACCAGGTCGCGAAAGCTTCCCTGCCCCGCGGTGTCGCCGCCAATACAGGCCACAATATCCGCATCCCCATGTTGTACAGCCCGGGCCGCCCGGCGCATGGCCAGAATACCGGAGGCGCCGCCAAAGGGTAGCTGCTCCAGCCAGCGCAGGGTCATATCGTAGTGCTGGGTGAGGAAGCTCACCGAGTCGGGGGCCAGGCTGAAACTGGATATCGCCAGGCCGTCCACTTCGTTCTTGCCAATCCCCGCCGCGGCGATCAGTTCCCGCAGTACGCTGCCGATATACCAGCTGGCGCTGTGCTCGCTGGTCTTGCTGTATCCCAGGGAGATCGGGGTGACCAGGGCGATGCCACGATAACTGGCGGGTGTGCTCATGGGTTGTTACCACTGTGACGTTTTTTGAGATGACGCACATCGTAACACTGCCCGCTTTCGAGCATGGCAATCGCCAGGGCCTTTATCTCGGCGCGTTTCGGTTTTTCCGAGGGGGTCAGGGGTAGCTGGTCGGCGAAGGCGATGTAGCCCGGTATTTTGAAATACACCAGGGTCTGCAGCGCCCGTTGGGCGATTTGCTGCGCCCCCTGCTGGTCGCGCTGCGCGCTGGCCGAGGGGATGATGCAGGCCATGACCTCATCGCCGCGGATATCATCGGGTACGGGACAAACGACGGCCATCGCCACGGCGGGATCCTCACTCAGGACCGCTTCCACCTCCAGGGCGGAAATGTTTTCCCCGGAGCGCCTGATAACATTTTTGCGCCGGTCCACAAAGTACATGGTGCCATCCGCATCCTGGCGCACCACGTCGCCCGTGTGGAACCAACCACCGGCCCAGGCCTCGTCTGTAGCTTCCGGATTCTTCAGGTAGCCGCTGAAGAAACCCTTGCGCGGCTTATCGCCCCTGTGGCGCAGCAGCAACTCGCCGGGTTCCCCCGGGGTAACCGGCTCTCCAACTTCATCGACCAGTCTGATATCCAGGTGCTCGGGCGCTACACCGAAGCAACAGGTACCCACATGGCGTGGTTCGACATTGGCGATGATGGCACCGTTGTTACCGGTCTCGGTCATACCCCAGGCCTCGATAAGGGGGAAGCCGAATCGCTGTTCGAAGGCGGCGTGATGCTTGGGGTTGACGCCGGCGCCGAAGGCGAATTTGACCTGGCCCGAAAAATCATCTCCCCCGGCACCTTCCCGGGGGTCCATATTCAGCAGCATAGCCGGCATGACGCCCAGGTAGTGCAGGATGCTCGCACGGGAGTCGCGCACAGTCTGCCACCAGCTGCGTGGGTGAAAGCGATCCAGCTGTATCAGGCAGCCGCCGCTCATGATCATGGCGATGGTGGAGCAGGCCATGGCGTTCATATGCACCAGGGGCAGGGGGGTCACCAGGCGTTCGCTGCCGGCCTCCATGGCACACAGCCCGCCCAGTTCCACATAGCGGCGGCCACTCAGCAGGAAGTATTCATTGGTCAGGATACAGCCCTTGGGCTTACCGGTGCTGCCTGAGGTGTAGAGCAGGGCGCATTCGCTGTGCAGGGCAGGGGGGTCGCCGCTGGCCGGTGCGGTGGGGGCACACAGTTGATCCATGTGCCCAGTATCCTGGTACGCCATCTGGCCGCTGAGCAGTGGTTTCAGATTGTCGAGGGTGTCGGCCAGGTCGGGCAGGTATAACAATAGCGACGCTTCGCTATGGTTGATAATATAGGCCTGTTCTTCCGCGGCCATTTCGTCGTTGATAGGGACCACAGCGGCGCCCAGGGCATTCAGAGCCAGCCAGTGCAGGAGAAACTCGGCCCGATTTTGTAGCAACAGTGCGATGCGATGCCCACCGCCGAATCCGGCGCGCTGGTAGTGGGACTTCAGCTGTTCGATCGCGGCGCCCGCCTGGCCATAGCTTAGATCCACGCTGCTATCGCTGTAGCGACTGGCCGCTTCTCTGGGTATGTGCAGGAAATCCTTATCCGGATATTGTGCCGCACTGTCGCAAAAACACTGGTATACGCTGTTCACATTGTTCAATCTTGTGCCGGTTTCAGGTTGATTCTACGGAAACCTGCGCGGCTGTGCTCACCTTCACTCATCGTGTTCTCTCTAGCAATGGCTTTTGCGCAGCGCAGAATAAGCGCAGTCACCGCTCAAGTCTTGATTGAATAAGCAATATCCGTTGACTCATCGTGCGCGGCGTCCTGCCTGGCACCCACTCAACTTTGGGCAATATGTGCCGTATCAGCAGCGGCTGCATCTTGTCCGGCTACACCCGGTTACCCAGTTTCAGCTGCGTGTTTTCCAGCGCTCCAACCAACCGCGCCTATCAGCTCTGCGGCAACCCCACCGGGGTACTCCTCCAGGTCCGTTGACATGGTGTCGTTCCAGCGGTTCAGGTAGCCAAATAGCGCAACGCTGGCGACGATCTCTACAATTTGTTCGTCGTCAAAATATTTCTTGAGCCCCGCGAAATCGTCGTCACCAACCTCGTTGGGTACAATCGATGCCCTGAAGGCCAGTCCCAGAGCGGCGCGTTCGGCCTCGGAAAACAGTGGGCTGGTCTGGTATTCCCAGACGGCGGCGATCTTGTCGGCGGAAGCCTGGTAAATATGGGCGAGATTGGCCATGTGCGCCTGGCAATACCGGCATCCCGCAGCCTGGCTGGCGATCAGGCTGACCAGCATTTTCAGCTCCTCGCTGACGCTGCCCTCGTAGAGCACGGCCTGGTTGAGCGCCATGAAAGCCTTTGCGATATTGGGTCTGCGCTGCATGGTGAGGATGCTGTTGGGCACAAAACCGCGAGTTTCCTGGTAGTGCTTGAAGCGATCAACCAGTTCAGCGTTGGTATCGCGGGGAAGGGGTGAAATATGTGCCATGACAGGTACTCCTTGTTGGATGTTGTCAGCTGGGCTAGCCTTTACTCATCGTGTTCTCTCTACCAGTGGTGTCCCAACAGCCTAGATTATGCGTAGTCATAGCTCAAGTCTCGATTGAATAAGTAATATCCGTGACGCATTCTGCGATGTCCCCGTGCTAAAGCTAGTGGTCAAGGTGGGATTGTGTTAGTATCCACATACACCAAATAGATGTGGAGTATTCATATGCCCCAATTACATTGTTATGTGAAAGAAGAGCTTGCTGATAAGTTACAGATGAAAGCGCAGCAGGCACACTTATCAGTGTCCAAATATCTGGCGTTACTGGTTGAGAAAGAGGTCGAGGCGCAGTGGCCTGAAGGGTACTTTGAACTGTTTGGTAGCTGGAACGGGGATCCACTGGAGCGTCCATCACAAGGAGAGTACGAACAACGGTCAAGCTTTGACTGAGATGTATTTACTCGATACCAATGTTTGTATTCGACTGTTGAATCACAGTCATCAAGGCCTCATCCAGCACTTCCGCGGATTCCATCCCCGGGAAATTGCTCTGTGCAGTATTGTAAAGGCAGAATTGTATTATGGTGCTCGCCACAGCCGGCAGGTCGAAGCCAACCTGCAATTACTGGCGCAATTTTTCCTGCCGCTATTCAGTCTGCCATTTGACGACCGTTGTGCAGAAGAAGCGGGGCTGATACGAGCCGACCTGAGCGAGCAAGGCATGCCCATCGGGCCCAGTGATTTGCTGATTGCCGCGACAGCACGCGCTAATGATGCTGTGCTTGTTACACACAATACAACCGAGTTTGCGCGAGTGACTGGTTTACGACTCGTCGATTGGGAGAATGAGTAGTGTGTGGTCCCTCTGAAAGTTGTCAGTCGTAGAGGGGTATGACAGGGTAGCGCTCTGAATCCAGCGCCTGGCCCGGCATCAATGTGTCACACACCAGGGGCTGGCTCAGGCCGGGGCGAACGTCGTAAACCACATCATCGCCCGTATAACGAATGGTGTAGCCGCGCCTTCTGCGATTTTCCAGGGTATTGCCACCGGCGCCGTGCACCGTCATGGCGTGAAACAGGTACACATCGCCCGGTTCGAGGTCCCAGGAGATAATGTCGTAGCTTTCCCGGTCGGCCTCGATATCCGGGATGTCCTCGAATTCCGGGTTGCGCTCGTATTGCGTGATCGCTGTGGTTTTCCCAAACACTTCCGGTTGGAACCAGCGGCCCCAGCGGTGGGAGCCGCGAATAAATTCCAGGCGACCGTTTTCGGCAGTCGTTTTGTCCAGGGCGATCCAGAAGGACAATACCTGCCAGCCGCGGATGGGCCAGTAGGGTTGGTCATTGTGCCAGCGTGTCCGCTGGCCCATGGCCGCTTCCTTGACGAATAGCTGGTCGTAGAGCAGGTTGATTTTATCGCTGGCGAAAAATGCCTGTGCGATAGCCGGTAATTGGGAGTTCAGGCAGATGTCGCGAAACGTATCGTGGGTTTCCCACAGCCGCATATTGCCGTGAAAGCGCCCTTCATCCGATTCGTAACCGTGAAAGAACGGCCCGGGCTCCCTGATATCGTCCTCGATGGCCGATCTCAGTCTGTCCAGGTCACGCGCATCGATCAGGCCGCGAAGAGGTACCACACCGGCCTCGTTGAAAGCATCGATGTCTGACTGTTCAACCATATAGCTCATGCGAATTCTCCATGGTGTCGCTGCTGTGACCAAGCATAGAGCAGGGCAACGAGGTATTCCAGTGACTACCTGTCCAGGGTGTCCGGGTTTTAGTCCGGGAGCATCATATAGGTCGAGGTGCCGGCGCATACGATGCGATCATCGCCTTCGCTGCGCAGTGTCACCTCACCATAAACCAGTGATCGTCCCGATTTGAGTACGCGCCCGGTGGCGAGTATGTCCTTGCCCATGACCGGTCGCATAAAACTCGTGTTCTGGGACACAGTGGTGCAATTGCTGTACCTGCCCTGTCCCACATAGCAAACAAAGACCATACAGGTATCGATCAGCGCCATCATCGCCTGGCCAGAGACCATCTGGTGTGATCGGCATAAATCGTCGGAGTAGGGCATGCGGATAACAACCGTGTCGTCCTCGATCACCTCGATGGATAGCTGCAGTTGCTGCACCCAGGGTGCGAACACATCGGCCAGGCGTTGATTGGCGCTGTCGAGATTGACCGGGGTTTCCATGGATGGGTCTTCAGGCATTATCGTGGTCTACCTTTGTGGATTTAGTTTTTTGCGCCAGCGAATGGGCAGGGACTTCACGCCGCGCTGAAAATTTGAGCGCAGGTAACGCGGTGGGGCAGTGGCTTCGACGCTGGCAAAGCGTTGGGTCAACTCCCCAAAGATCGCGCGCATCTGGGCAACCGCCAGTTGCGCGCCCAGGCAAAAATGCGGGCCGTAACCAAAGCTCAGGTGTGGGTTCGGCGCGCGGTGTATATCAAATACCATGGGTTGGGCAAATTCCTGCTCATCGTAATTTGCCGATAAAAATGACACGACCACCTTATCCCCGGTACGTATTTGTTTCCCGGCCAGTTCCGTGTCGCGTGTGGCGGTGCGCCGGAAGTTCATGACAGGCGTCCACCACCGCAGCATCTCCTCAACCGCCCCGGGTAATAAGCCCGGGTCATCCTGCAGCGCCTGCCATGCCGCGGGGTGCTCCAGCAGCGCGATCATTCCCCCGGGGATGCCATTGCGCAGGGTTTCGTTCCCGGCCACAGCAAACAGCCAGAACATATTTTCAAATTCCTCGATGCTCACGCGGCCGGCCTCGTCGTCCACCTGTGACAGCAGGATAGACACCACATCATCACCCGGTTGCTCGCGCTTGTGTTCCGCCAGCAGGTGGGCGTAGCGGTAGAGGTCATCCATCCCGCTGCGGGAGCGTGGGTCCGGCATCTTGCCGTTGGCATCGGGTTGTGGGCGGTGTTTCAGGGCCTCTCGCGCTATATCGCTGCCACCGCATTGGTCGAAGGCGCTGGAGCTGGCGTAGTCCGGGTCCTGGTAGCCAATCACCCGGTTGGCCCAGTCGTACATCAGGTAGCGATCTTCCTGGGGCAGGCCGAATATGTCCGCCAGGCACAGTAGCGGCATGTCCGAGGCGATATCCACCACGAAATCACACTCGCCTTCAGTGGCGCCTGCTGTGACGCGATCCACGATGTCTTTGGCATGGCCGCTGATCTGTTCCTCCAACTGGGTCACGGCTTTGGAGGTGAAAGCGTTGATCAGTAAGCGGCGCAGGCGGGTGTGCTCCGGCGGATCCATATTCAGCATCATTTTTTGGATGTAGGCCAGGTCCTGTGGCGTCGCCGGGTCGCGCAGTTGTGTTCCGCCCAGGTGCGAGGAGTATAATTTCGCATTCCTCAGGACTTTTATGCAATCGGCATGACTGAGAACCAGCCAGAATCCCCCGCCTCCCGGCCACTGGGGCAATTCGTGTTCTTCTACCCATATCACCGCCCCCTTGTCACGCAGCTGTGCCAGCTCACGCACCGGGGCGCCCTGCTCATAGCGCAGGGGGTCGTACAGGAACTCCAGGGATGTCTGTAAATTGGTCATGGCAACAGCTTAGCAGAAAACCCGGTTGATGAAGCCAGTGTACTCAAGTAGATTGGCACAATAATAAATAAGCCCGATTGATGCCAACTATGGATTATGAACCCACACTGTCACCGCGTTTTGTCGCCTACGTGCGCGCCTACCTGATGGATCGCGGGGTCGAGCCTGACCCGGTATTCGTCGAGTCCGGTATCCGTTCCACCAAGGGCGAGGATTTAGACACTCCCATTCCCGTGCAGCAGGTGGCGACCCTGTTCGAACTGGCGGCCCAGTGCACTGACAATTCCTGCATGGGTATGAATATGGGCCAGCAGTATCACTACGAGTCCAGCAGTCTGCTGATCCTGGCCATGCTGGCGGCCCCCTCTGTGGAGGAGGGGATCCGCTGTCTTAACCGTTACGATAAATACGTGGATACCGGCATCGAAACGAGTTTTGAGTTTCGCCAGCCACAAGTGGAATTTGGAGCCCGCATTCTCGTTGAGGGGGATGTAAAGGTGGACCAGCTCAACGAATATCTCATGGCGTTCCTGGTACAGGCACTGAGCATGGCCACCCGCAAGCAGGTGCCGCTCAAGGAGGTCTGGTTTTGCCACAGCGGTGACCAGAATGTCAGGGCGCTGCAGCAATTTTTTGGCGCCCCGGTGAGGTTCTCGAAGGAGTACAATAAGTTGATCTTCGATCGGTCCTTCCTGCAGGAGCGTTTTTTTTCCAGCAACGCACTGCTGTACGGCATCCTTACCAACGCACTGAAGACTTATTTCTCATCGGTGAGCCAGGACAGCGGTTTTGTTGATGTGGTGTGCCGCGAGATCACGCGCCTGGGATCAGATGAAATGCCCAGCACCGAGACCATCGCCGACCGCCTGGCGATATCGCCGCGCACCCTGCGGCGCCGGTTGGCGGATGAGGGCTACAGTTTCCAGGAAGCGAAAAACATGGCGCGGGAAAAACGCGCCAAGTACTACCTGGGCCAGACCAGCATGCCCCTGTCGGAGATTGCCTTCGAGTTGGGCTACTCGGAGCTCAGCGCTTTCAGTCGGGCGTTCCGTTCCTGGGCCGGAGAAACGCCCCAGTCCTATCGCGAAACATACAAACTGCTGTGAGCGTAAGGCGCGGCCCCCATGGGCGGCCTGTCAATACAATGTCCTTTTTTGTCAATACGGCGACTGGCTGGCATGCAATAGTTAACTCGTGATAAATAAGAAAACCTGAGGGTAGCAAGCGTATGAGCACAGCGGAGAACTATAACCTCTATGAGGAGTTTCGTGCCTGCTTTCCCGCCAACCGGGAAGCGGTCTTGCTGCAAACCAGTGACGGCACGGTCTACTCTTACGCCGATGCCGAGCGGGAATCCGCCCGGCTGGCCAACTACCTTGTTGGCCTGGGCGCCACGCCGGGAGACAGGGTTACGGTGCAGGTGGATAAATCCCCGTCGGTGCTGTGGCTGTACCTGGCCTGTCTCCGTGCGGGGCTGGTGTACCACCCCCTCAATACCGCCTACCAGGCGTCTGAACTGGAGTATTTCCTCAGCAACGCCCAGCCGCGTATTGTGGTCTGCACGCAGGGCTCCGAGGCGCTTTTGTCCTCTCTGGCGGCTTCCGCTGGTGTAGAGCATGTCGTGACATTACAAAGCGATGGGACGGGTAGCCTGACGAACGGCGCCGCCAACTGCAGCACTGACTTCGAAACCGTGGTCCTGGGGCCGGATGACCTGGCCGCCCTGCTGTATTCCTCCGGCACTACCGGCCGCCCCAAGGGCATTATGCTTAGCCATCGCAATCTGGCTGATAATGGCAAGACCCTGGTGGACATCTGGGGCTTTGGCAGCGCGGATCGGCTACTCCACGCTTTGCCCGTCTTTCATGTTCACGGCCTGTTCGTGGCCATTAGCTGTGTGCTGCTCAGCGGTGCCAGTATGCGTTGGCTGGAAAAATTCGATGCGCCCCAGGTTATGGGTCTGTTGCCGGAATGCACGGTGATGATGGGTGTTCCCACTTATTATACGCGGCTGCTGGATGAAGACAGGTTTGCCGCGGACATATGCACCAATATGCGGCTGTTCATTTCCGGTTCGGCACCCCTGCTGAAGGAAACCTTCGATGAGTTTCGGTCCCGCACCGGCCATGCCATTGTTGAGCGTTACGGTATGAGCGAGACCAATATGAACACCTCGAATCCTCTGCACGGTGAGCGTCGCGCGGGCACCGTGGGTCCGCCCCTGCCGGGGGTAGAAGTGCGTGTAGTCGATGAACAGGGCGAGTCATTGCCCGCTGGCGAAACCGGCGATCTGCAGGTGCGCGGCTCCAACGTGTTCCAGGGCTACTGGCGTATGCCGGAAAAAACACGGGAGGATTTCACTGAGGACGGATTCTTCAATACGGGTGATAAAGCCACCATCTCAGCCGATGGCTATGTAGCCATTGTCGGTCGTGCCAAGGACCTGATCATCTGTGGTGGCCTCAATGTTTACCCCAAGGAAGTCGAACAACTTCTGGATGATCTTGAGGGTGTGGTGGAATCTGCCGTCATTGGCGTACCCCATGCGGACTTCGGGGAGGCGGTGGTGGCCGTCATTGTACCTACGGCGGGAAATTCACTGGACGAGCAGGCCATCATTGATTTCTGCAAGGGGGAAATTGCTAACTTCAAGGTGCCCAAGCAGGTATTCTTTGTCGACGAACTGCCCCGCAACGCCATGGGCAAGGTGCAGAAAAACCTGCTGCGTGAGCGCTACGGCTCAGGCCAATAACAGCCCGAGCATAAAGGGAACCGAGGTGGCCAGGCAGATGACGATACAATAGCTGTAGATCTCCCGTAGCTTAAGCCCCGTGACCGCCAGTAAACTGACCGCGCAAAAAGGCTGTATAAGATTGGTCCACTGATCGCCCCAGGCAATGGACATGGTGACCACACTCAGGTCCACGTCCAGCGCCTGGCCGGCCGCGATGAAGCTGGGGCCCTGAATCGCCCACTGGGCACCGCCGGACGGGATGAAAATATTGATCAGGCCCGCTGAGAGAAAGCCCATAATGGGCAGCGTCTCCGGGTTGGCCACACGAATAATAAAGTCCGTTAATTGCTCGGCCAGGCCACTTTCCAGCGCCAGCCCCATCACACCTCCGTACAGAGGGTATTGCAGTAATACGGGAGATGCCACCCGCGAGCCGTCGGCAAACAGAGCCGCATAGTGCAACGAGGAGTTCACCAGCAACAGGCCCAGCGCCAGGAAAGTCCAGTTGACGATATTCAGCGACAGGTCGACGCCGCGTGTGGCAAACCAGTAGCCGAGGAAGCTGAACAGCATCAGTGACAGCAGCAGCGAAACGCTGCGACCGTTTTCCAACCGGCCCATAAATCCGGGACGATTGACGTCGGGCATGACAATCTCCGGTTTATGCGGAGGCGGGGCTGAGGCCCTGTCCCGGTGTTTGTAGTGTAAGGCGATAACAGTCAGGATCACCACAGCCACGGTGGTTACGATAGTCAACAAATTCCACCAGGCTCCCAGAGTGACACTGACCGGGATGGTCCCGCCGATGGTCTGTTCCAGAGGGTTGCCGGGTGTCGCTACAGCCAATCCGATGGAAGAGGAGTAGCCCATTCCCCAGACCACGAAGCCACCGAAAGCGGCTGCCGCCAGTAGGGGGTAGTTGACCTGGATATTGCGTTGTTGCGCGTTCAGGGCGACCTCCCGCGCGATGATGCCCCCGGCAATCGGCCCCAGTGGCCAGCACACCAGGCTGAACAGGGCCGCACTGATGGTAACCAGGGAGTAGGCCTGCCAGGTTGTGCGCGGCAGCTTGCCCAGGGCTTGCAGCAGGGCGTTGACCAGCCTGGTATGGGCCAGCACATAAGCGGTGATGATAATCAGGCACATCTGCATCGTGAAGGCCAGCAGACTGTGCAGGCCATTACCCCAGGCGTCGATGGCGCCGCCTAACCCGGTGTCGGTCAACAATAGTGCCAATGCCAGCATGACAATGGTCAGCAACACGGCGAATACCAGTGGATCCGGGCAATACTGCTCGACAGCCCGCTCGAAGCGAGCGAACAGGGCGGCGGCGGCCTGTTTTGTCATAGTTGTGGCCGCTGCTTTGAGCAAGCCGCCACCTGCTCCAGGGCGAAAGCAGCGCGCAGCACGTCGAGGTCGGCACGGGGCCTGCCTACAATCTGGATGCCAACGGGTAATCCCTGGCGGGTGAAGCCGCAGGGTACCGAAATGGCCGGCAGGCCGAATACGCTGATTATGCAGCAGATTGACATCCAGTCCAGGTAATCGGGAAGGATTTGCCCCTCAATCTCCGTTACCCACTCGGTCTCCACGTCAAAGGGTTGAACCTGCGTTGTGGGCAGAACCAGGAAGTCGTACTGCTCAAACAAACTCAATAGATTGAGATACAGCCGGGTGCGGTTGGCGTCCGCGGCTGTAATGTCGGTACCCGACAATTGCAAGCCCACCTCAATGTTTTCTATTAATGTGTCTTTCATCTGGTTCCGGTGCGCCGCGAGCAGAGGGCCGGCGGCTTGCGCATAGTGGGAAGCGCGCAAGACCCTGAAGACATCCATGGCGCCCTTCAGGTCCGGGCAATGGTGCTCTACCCGGAAACCGCAGTCCTGTAGTTGTCGCAGTGACTTCTCACAGACTTCCACCACCTCTCTTGCCACCGGCAACATGCCCAGGTCCGGTGTCCAGGCGATGCGGGCGCCTGAAAAATCGTGCTGCAGATCCTGTCGAAATTGCGCTGGGTCCTCCTGTATAGACATGGGGTCGCGTTCATCCGGTCCGGCCAGCGCCGACAGCAGCAGCGCGCAGTCCTGGACGTCTCTGGCCATGGGTCCCTCAATCCCGAGCCTGGATTGCCAGGCCATGATGTTGGGCCAGTGAGGCACGCGACCCATGGACGGCCTGAAACCGACGACATTGCAAAATGCCGCCGGGTTGCGCAGGGAGCCGCCCATATCGCTACCGTCCGCCAGGGGCAGCATACCGCTGGCCAGGGCGGCGGCAGCGCCGCCACTGCTGCCGCCCGCTGTCTTGTCGAGGTTGTAGGGGTTGCGGGTGATGCCGAATATGGGGTTGAAAGTATGTGAGCCGGCGCCGAATTCGGGTGTGTTGGTCTTGCCGATCACCAGTGCCCCGGACTGTTTCAGTCGCTGAGCCAGCAGCGAGTCGTCATCGGGGATATAGTCTGAAAAAATGGGTGAACCCATGGTCGTGCGCATGCCGCGTGTGGCACAAAGATCCTTGACCGCAATGGGTAGGCCGTGCAAGGGGCCCAGCGCCTCACCCCTGTCACGTCGCCGGTCCGCTTCATCCGCCAACTGCAGTGCCTGATCACAGGGGAGTAGCGTGCAGATGGCATTCACCTTCGGGTTGCACGCGGCAATACGCTCGAGATAGGCGGCCATGACTTCCCGTGAGGACAGGGAACCGCTGGCGAGGTCTCTGGCGAGGTCTCTGGCCGGTGTATAAACAAGTTCCCCGGCATCTCCCGGCGTAGTTTTCCGGGTCGTAGTTTTATTGGTGTTATTCATAACCGCTCTCACAAGCGAGTCTATGGCAAATATTACCAGCAAGTCGAATCCATCATAAGCCATCTTGCCGCGTTGTATTTGACAAAAGTGGACATTGCATTGACGCTTGCCCAGCGCCGGACCACTATAGGTTTTGGTCAAGGGATTGACCACTTTTGTCAAGGGTCTGGCGGCGCAGGGGAGTACCATCAGTACACTGTCCACGGGAGACCCCGCGGCAAATAATTCTAATAGTGACCCAATGTCAGTAGCAAATCAGGCAACGAGATGAACGGCAGCCACAGTGACCACAAACCTACCCACGGTACAGTGCGCAGGGATTTTCTAAAGGTAGTTTCCGCTGCTGTGGGCGCCGCGGCCTTTCCCGGTGCGGCTATGGCGCTTGATATGCCGGGGTCAACCCAGGCGACACGCGATAGGGAAATTGTCTCGCTTACCGCGATGCAACTGGCCCGGGCCATACAGGGGAAGTCTCTTTCCTGTGTTGAAGTAATGCGGGCCTATCTCGGGCATATCGACCATCTCAATCCTACCTTCAATGCGGTGGTATCCAGGCCCGATAGCGAAGTGCTACTGGCCGAGGCGGCCCTGCGTGATACAGAGCTTGCCAAAGGCAGGGTACGCGGTTGGATGCATGGCTTTCCCCACGCGCCCAAGGACCTGGCCAACGCCAGGGGGTTGGTTACAAGTAATGGCTCACCCATATTCAGGACGAATGTGGCTTCTGAAGACTCCGTTCACATCGAGCGGATTCGAAAGGCAGGGGCGATCATGATCGGGAAAACCAACGTCCCCGAGTTCGGTATGGGCTCACAGACTTACAATAGGGTGTTTGGTCCTACCCTGAATGCCTATGATGGCTTAAGTACCGCCGGAGGCAGCAGTGGCGGCGCAGCTGCGGGCCTGGCACTGCATATGCTGCCCGTGGCCGATGGCAGCGATTTTATGGGTTCCTTACGCAACCCGGCCGGCTACAACAATGTTATCGGGTTCCGGCCGACACCCGGGCTGGTGCCACTTGCAGACAGTTTCATCGAGCAACTGCCATGCAACGGTCCCATGGGGCGCAATGTCAGCGATACGGCGATGTTACTGTCGATTATGGCGGGCTACACACCCACAAAGCCAACCTCGCTGGTGAGTGATCCCCATCAGTTCACCCAGTCCCTGCAACGGGATTTCAAGGGTACGCGAATCGGCTGGTTAGGGGATTTTAACGGCTATTTGCCAATGGAAAGTGGGGTTTTGGCACTTTGCGAACAGGCGCTGGGGTCTTTTCGCGATATTGGTTGTACTGTCGAACAGGCAAGCATCGATTTTCCGATGGCCGACTTGTGGCAAACCTGGCTTGTTTTTCGACATTGGCTGACCCGGGGAAGAGTGCTGCCCCTGTACGGCGACCCGGCCTTGCGTGAGCAGTTGAAGCCGGAAGTCATCTGGGAGGTGGAAGGTGGCCTCAAGCTGACTGGCGAGGAGGTATACAGCGCCTCGCAAAAACGGGCCCAGTGGTACAAAGCACTGCTGGCGGCGTTTAAGACCTATGACTACCTGGTGCTGCCCACTGCGCAGGTGTTCCCGTTTGATGCAGCGATTCACTGGCCAAAGGAAATTGCCGGGCGGCGAATGGACACCTACCACCGCTGGATGGAAGTGGTGGTGCCAGGGACTTTATCGGGTTGCCCCGTGATCAATATTCCGGCGGGGTTCGGGCCCGGTGGGCTGCCCATGGGAATGCAGGTTATTGCGCCGCGGCATCAGGATCTGTCCGCCTTGCAAATTGCCTACGCTTACGAACAGGCAGCGCAGTGGAATCTCAAACACACGCCACCTGTATTGCGAATTTAATCGTCAACTTCAGCCGGGACGGGTGTCGCGCCCTCCACTCCCGGCACACTCCAGGGATCAAAAAATATGGTGATATACGGTGTGGCCCTGCTGGCTTTTTGTACCTTGTGCGGAGTTTTCCTGGGCGATATTCTCGGTGCACTGCTGGGTGTGCAGGCGAATGTGGGTGGGGTAGGTATCGCCATGTTGCTGCTGATTATCCTTTCCAGCATGTCCTCGCAAAAATTACATCTGAGTATCGACACCAAAAGTGGTATCGGCTTTTGGAGTGCCATGTATATCCCTATTGTGGTGGCCATGGCGGCGCGACAGAACGTGATAGCGGCGCTTTCCAGCGGCTGGGTGGCCATTGTGGCAGGCGTGGCCGCAGTGGCGCTCAGCTTCGCGCTTATTCCGCTGTTTTCCCGAATTGGCTCTGATCCACCTGCCCCGATGGACAAGGAGGATCGTACAGTATGATTAGCCAGACGCTTTTGGATGTGGCCGCCAGGAATTCTATTGTTGTCGCTTTTCTGTTTGTCGGTCTGGTTGTCTGGCTGTCTTACTGGCTGTCACGCAGCCTTACGGGGGGGCGCCTGCACGGTTCGGCGATAGCCATTGCGTTGGGTCTATGCCTCGCGTACGCGGGTGGCGCCCTTACCGGCGGGAGTCACGGTATTGCCGATATTTCGTGGCTAGCGGGTGTCGGTATTATGGGCGGCGCGATGTTCAGGGATTTTGCCATCGTGGCTACGGCTTTTGGCGCTGACGTCGAGGCAATCAAAAAATCGGGTTTTATCGGTGCCACCTCAGTGCTGCTTGGTGTAGTGCTTTCCTTTATCGTCGGCGCAGTTGTCGCTGTTCTTTTCGGCTATACCGATCCTGCCGAAATCACCACCATCGGCGCAGGAGCAGCCACATATATTGTGGGTCCGGTCACCGGGACGGCACTGGGCGTCGGTTCCGATATCATCGCCCTCAGTATCGCTGCCGGTCTGGTTAAGTCAATCCTGGTGATGATCGCCACCCCCATTGTTGCGCCGATGATTGGGTTGACTAACCCGCATTCAGCGATGGTTTACGGCGGCTTGATGGGCACCACCAGTGGTGTTGCAGCCGGCCTTGCGGCTGTCGACCCGGAACTGGTTCCCTACGGGGCCATGACCGCGACTTTTTACACCGGCGTCGGGTGCCTGCTTGCTCCCTCGGTGCTGTATTTTATAACCCAGGCTATCGTCGGCTGAGTGGAAACGATTAATGAAAAAAGTGCGAGCCCCTGGTGGCAATAGGATAATCAACGAGGAACTCGGTATCAACTGGGCCAATTGGGATGCACCGGCCCATCTGGCCTATAGCCAGCGGGCGATGCCGGATTTCTGGCCCACGGCGATAATCGAGGCGCCCGCACAGGCGTTACCCCTGAAATATGCGGCGGTTCCCATGGATCTGGTTCAACTTGAGATCCGGGAGCCGGGAACGCAGCGGATCTTGTCGGCAGATCAATTGCTCAACCGGCGTATGTACAACGATGCGCTGCTGGTGATGCATCGGGGTGAGGTGGTACACGAGTCCTATCGCAATGGCATGATTGAGTCGGACCGGCATGTCAATCATTCCACTACCAAGTCGCTTACCACCCTGTTGGTGGGCCTGGCGATTGCCGATGGCCTGGTCGACCCGCAGGCACCAATCGTCGATTATCTCGAGGAATTCAGGGATTTGCAGGCCTGGCGGAAAATCAGCGTGCAGCATGCGCTGGATATGCGCACGGGTCTGCGCTATGAGGAGCACTATGAAGACCCGGACTGCATTTGCTGGAGTTACTTTCGGGCGACCGGTTATTATCCCCCGACCGAAGAGACGCTACCGGGCTACACGCCCTGGGTGCGCCAGCTGATGAATGAGTCGGAGTGTGCCCCCGGAGAGAAATTCGTTTATTCATCGCCCGTGACCAATGCCCTTGGCCTGCTGGCAGCCTCGGTTTACGGCAGCACAGTGGCCCAATTGCTGGAGCAAAAAATCTTCCAGAAAATCGGAGCGGAGTCCGACGCCTGGCTGAACCTCGATCCCACCGGAGTCGCGGTTACCGAGGGGCAACTGAGCCTGACGTTGCGCGATTTCGCGCGCTGGGCCAGCCTGTTTCTGTATGCAGGAAAAAACCTGAATGGCGAACAGGTGGTACCGGCGGCTTTTATCGCTGACATTACAACGCCGCGAGAAGAACTGCGTACAGCATGGCAGCGTGGTGAATACGCTCCCCTGTTTCCCGAGGGGCAATACCGCAACCAGACCTATGTGCTCAATGCCGCCTGCAGTCAGATCGCCATGCTGGGCATACACGGGCAGTTTTCCTTTGTCGACCTCGAACGGGAATTACTAATGGTAGCTTACGGATCCTGTCCCGATCAGGTCGGCCAGATATTTGTCGAGGCAATGATGTCTTTCTGGCAGGGAATTTGCGGCCTTTACCCGGCGTAGGCTCCAGTTTGGTCAATTGATTGTCCACTTTTGTCAATGGTCTGACGGTGGGTAAGGGTAAGATGTTTGCAACTTCGGTGAGAGAGCCGGCGCTATATTTTTCTAATAATTATTATTTCGAGGGAGATTCCTCCATGCATTACACCGTTGCCAGTTCACTTTTCAAGCGCTCTTCCATCGCCGTGGCGGTTTTGGCCGCTAGCCTGGGTTGTGTTGCTTCTGCCCAGGCTCAGCTTGAAGAGGTCATCGTGACCGCTCAAAAGCGCGCCCAGAGTGCCAACGATGTCGGTATCACCATCAATGCCTTCACCGGAGACCAGATCAGGGACTTCGGTGTCGCAACGGCGGAAGATATAGCGCGGATGACTCCGGGTTTGACCGTGAACGAGACAGCGGCCACCGGCGTACCCCTGTACACGATTCGTGGTGTGGGATTCCAGGACTACTCCACCGCGGCGTCCTCTACGGTCGGTATCTATTTTGATGAAGTGAATATGCCCTACACGGTAATGACCCGCGGCCTGCTGTTCGACACCGCGCGCGTGGAGGTATTGAAGGGGCCCCAGGGCGACCTGTATGGGCGCAATACCACCGCCGGGCAGATTAACTTCATCAGCAACAAGCCCACTGAGGAATTCGAGGCGGGTGTTGTCGCCAGTTATGGCAATTATCAAGCCTATGACATCGAGGCTTACGTCAGCGGTGGCAGCGATTTCGTGCAGGGCCGAATCGCTGATCAAAACCTCCCAGTCGGATGACGGCTGGCAGAAGAGTACGACGCGCAGTGATGAGTTGGGGGAGAAGGACGCCAATGCCGTGCGCGGTATCGTCAACTTCAATTTCACTGAGACGCTTCAGGTGCAGGTGATTGCCCACTATGTCAAGGACGAGTCCGAGAATAAGGCGAATACCTCCTACGACGGTACTACCGAGGGCCTGGGGACATTCAATAACCCCTATACGCGCTGGATCAGTACTTCCTCCCACTGGCAGTCACTCGGTGAGACCCCGCCGTGGTATTCCAAAAACGACAATGAGGCGGCGGACTGGACCAACAGTTACACCAGCCCGATTACCGGTCGGACCTTCAATCTGCGGCCTCAGCGCGACAACGAGTTGAAGGGCGCCAGCGCGCAGGGTGGACTGGGATATCGGGGACCTGCTGTTGACCTCGGTTACCAGCTACAACGATTTCGAGCGCGACGGAAGCCAACGACTGGGATGGTGGCTTCTTCAACGACTCCAGCAATATCAATACCACTGATCTCGACGTGTTCTCCCAGGAGCTGAGGCTCTCCGGTGAAGTGGGCGATATCACCTGGATTGGCGGTCTGTATTATTCTGATGACGACATGGAGGAGAAGTACCACTACTTCATGTCCGATTCTGTGTTTCGGCCTGGGATCCATACCCTGGGGCGTCGACCTGTTTGCACCTACCCCGATTCTGGAACTGGATACCAATTACAAACAGACCACCGAATCCTGGGCCGTGTTCGGCCATGGGGAGTGGCAGTTCACTGAACGCTGGCGCCTGACCCTGGGCGCTCGCTACACCGAGGAGGACAGGGCCTGGAAAGGCTGTACCTTTGTTGCGGATGATGGCAGCCTCGGGAACTTCCTTAACGCCCAGTTTGGTTCCACCCTGGGCCCCGGTGACTGTGGCACCATTGATGATGACCCGAGCTCTCCGACCTATATCTTCGGGCTGCTGGGATCAATGTCAATGATGCTTTCCATGAGTTTAAAGACACTATCAACACCGAAAAATGGATGGGCAAGATTGGCCTGGATTACATCGTCAGCGATGACATACTGCTGTATGGCATGGTCTCCCGGGGCTTCAAGTCCGGCGCTTCAACGGCGCCAACTCCAACACCACGCAGCAACTCATACCTTACGATGAGGAGGAGCTGACCTCCTATGAGGTGGGTAGCAAGATGACCTTACTCGATGGCACCATGCAGTTGAATGCCGCCGCCTTCTACTATGACTACGAGGACAAGCAGGAACAGGATGCGTCGGTAACCTTTGTCGGCAATATCTCCGGTCTGACCAATGTGCCCGAATCCGAGATTATGGCGCCGAGCTCGACATGCAGTGGGTGCCCACAGATCGCCTCACGGTCAACCTGGGCGTCGCCTGGCTGGATACCGAAATCACAGATTGGGATGCGGTGGACAGGGATGCCAGCGCATGGCCCGTGACGGTTACTCACGACGTCTCCGGCGCTGAACTGTCACAGTCGCCGGAATGGCAGTACAACGCAACGCTCAAGTACGAGTGGCCACTGGGTGACGCTCTGGTGATGGAAGCTGCCGGCGACGTGAGTTACACCGATGAAACCACCGGCGGCATAAACCCTGAGGAAGCCACGGAAGATTACGCTATTTTCGGCGCCGCCTGGCTGTTGGCTCTGCCGATGGCCAGTGGCGAGCCATGCTCTGGGCGCGCAACCTCACGGACGAAGACTACTATCCTCCGCTTATACCGCGGCAATGGTCCCTTTGTTCGCAGCTATGGCATGCCACGCACGTACGCGACCTGAGTTATTACTTTGGGCAGTGAGGCAATATCTCCTTTGTCTCGCTTTGGGCCCGGTAACACGGGCCATTTTTTTCGGGAGAATAATTTCATGAACATGAAAAGTCGACACCGGGTCGGCAGCTTGCTGCTCGCCGGTATGATGAGCACGCTACTCGGCGGCTGCGATCAGGAGACACGTCCAGAGAGTGACGCTGCGGCCGCGGCAATGCCCGCCACTATATCCGCGACTACAGCCGCCACAATCCTCACCAATGGCAGGATATACACCCTGGATCCCGCCATGCCCTGGGCCGAGGCAGTGGCCATCAGGGATGGTAAATACCTGTATGTGGGAGACGCTGCCGGTGTCGAAGGTTTCGTGGGCGATCAGACTCTGCAGGTAGATCTGCAGGGGAAAATGCTCATGCCGGGCGTCAACGACGCTCACGCTCACCCCTGGCAGGGTGGCGTCAAAACACTGTATAGCTGTAACTTTCCGTTTACAGCGACACCCGATGAGATCGCCGCAAGACTGCGCGCTTGCATTGCCGCCAACCCCGATGTCGAGTGGGTGGTGGGTGGCCAGTGGACCAGCGATTTTTTCCGCAAGAACGATATCCCGTCGCCCGCGCCTTCCTCGATGCGATTTCCACAGAGCATGTGATCTACCTTAATGACGATGCGACGCACAATGCCTGGGTGAACAGCAGAGCGCTGACGCTGGCGGGGATTGACCGTGACACGCCCGATCCCGTGGGAGGCACTTTTGTCCGCGACGAGCTCGGTGAACCGAACGGCTTGTTGTACGAGCGAGCGAGGACGCCGGTATGGAGCATGAAGCCCGAGTGGACACTGGCGGAATATCGCGAAGCTATAGTTGCAGCGCTACAACTGGCCAATCGCTATGGCCTTACTGGTGTCAATGAGGCCCGTGCCGAGTCGATCGTACTCAAGGCTTACCAGCAACTGGATCTGGCTGGGGAACTGACGGCCCACCTGATGGTCAACCACCAGACGCCACGTGAATATCGCGATTATCCCCTGGATATCGAGTCCATAGTAGCGGCACGCGACCAATACCAGTCACCGCACCTGCATACCGATTTCATCAAGATGTTTCTCGATGGTGTACCCACTGCCTCGCGCACAGCCCTGATGCTGCAAGACTACATTGCGGATGAAGAGCACCCGCAGCAAACTCGCGGTACGCTGCTGATTGCGCCAGAGACCTTGACGCGCGACCTGATCGCGCTGGATAAACTGGGTTTTACAGTCAAGATACACGCCGCGGGCGATGGTTCGGTTCGCGTAGCGCTGGATGCTATACAGGCCGTGCGTGAGGCCAACGGGAAGAGCGGTTTGCGTCACCAACTGGCACACGCTGGTTTCATTGATCCACAGGATCTGTCGCGCTTTGCCGAATTGGATGTGACCGTGGATCTGTCGCCTTATATCTGGTATCCGTCGCCCATTATTGATTCCATTGTCGGTGCCGTCGGTGAGCGTGGCCTGGACTACTTCCCCGTGCGGGGCCTGCTGGACTCCGGTGCAAATGTGCTGATGGGGTCCGATTGGCCATCAGCGGCTAGAAATCTCAGCCCCTGGCACGCTATCGAAGCCCTGGTAACGCGGCGCAACCCCTTTGAGGATACAGAAGATACCCTGTGGGCCGAACAGGCCATCAGCCTTGAGGAGGCGCTGCAAATCGCCACAATGGGTGGTGCGACGGCTATGCGCCTTGAACAAATCACCGGTTCGATCGAGGTGGGCAAGTCTGCGGATTTTATCGTGCTCGACAGAAACCTGTTTGAAGTGCCGGTAACAGCGATCAGCGATACGCAAGTCGAACAGACATGGTTTGAAGGTCGGCTTGTCTATCCCCGGAGTTAAGGCGATGAGCTATACACGCAGGGATTTCAACAGGATGTCTTTACTGGCCGCCGGGGCGTCCCTGGTCAGCGCTTCCGGTCTGGCACAGCAAAGCAGTGTGGCGGATTTGTACAATAATGCGGATGCTACCGCGCTGGCTGAGTACGTGCGAAAGGGCGAGGTCAGTGCGCTGGAGTTGCTCGAGGAAGCCATCCGGCGCACCGAATTGGTGAACCCCGTAATCAACGCTGTTTCCCAGAAGCACTATGAACTGGCTCGCGATGCGATTGTGGCCGGGCTGCCGCAGGGACCGTTTACCGGTGTGCCCTTTCTGCTCAAGGATCTCAAGGTATCACTGGCGGGAACGATTACCAGCAACGGCTCACGCCTGCATGGCAAAGACGTGGCGAAAAAGACCTCGTTGCTGGTGCAGCGCTACCAGCAGGCGGGCCTGGTGATCTACGGCAAGACCAATACACCGGAGTACGGTGCGGCACTGACTACCGAAAACCTGTTTCTGGGCGATTGCCTCAACCCGTGGAATACCCAGTACAGTACCGGCGGCTCCAGCGGCGGCTCTGCGGCGGCGGTAGCTGCGAATATTCTACCGGTGGCACACGCCACAGACGGCGGCGGGTCGATTCGTGCGCCGGCTAACCACTGCGGCGTGTTCGGATTCAAGCCCACCCGGGGTGTTACGCCCGGTGCCAGTGGCAGTGCCATGTCCATCAATCATGTTGTT
>PVMK01138361.1_pt1 | contig 77692 bp, 70 predicted proteins | sample 1853481 | NCBI WGS metagenome assembly PVMK01 (sample SAMN08533507, study PRJNA380276) | Marine sediment metagenome, whole genome shotgun sequencing project.
AGTGCAGCCACAGGTAGCCTCCCTTCGAGCCAGTTGCAAAGCGGTTAGCCGCAAGGCATGTTCCCGCCGGGTTAGTCATTCTATCCCAAGGGGACATAACACCGCGGATGACCGCTTTGCGACTGGCCCGAAGGGAGGCTACCTGTGGCTGCACTGCCGCGTTGAGCTTCTTGGAAAGGACCAGCCATTCCCTGCGAAGCCCGCCTTGCATTGCAACCACAGGTAGCCTCTGAAAGTACCATTAATTACGATGCAGTACACTAGGCACTAGTCTGTATATCCAAACCTTTCAATTAATTTGTCGCTGTCCGACCAGTCACGACTGACCTTGACCCACAAGCGCAGGAAAATCTTTTCACCAAACAGTTCTTCCAGCACGATACGTGCCTTGCTGCCGACCTGCTTGAGTACAATGCCTTTTTTACCAATGGTAATTTGCTTCTGGCTATCCCGCTCCACCCATATAATCGCACCAATCGTCAGCAGCTTGCCTTTGCGTTTGAATTCTTCAATTTGCACAGTCAGTGCATAGGGCAATTCCTGGTGCAACCGCATTGTCAGTTGTTCCCGGATCATCTCTGCGGCCAGAAAGCGTTCGCTGCGATCGGTGAACTGGTCTTCGTCATAGAAGGGTCTCGAAAATGGCAGCTTGTGCAAAACCTGCTTTTGCAGTTCAGCGACACCACTGCCTTTTTTCGCCGATATCATCATGATGCTGTCGTAATCTTCATCACGGAAGTTTTCATCTACAAAAGCCAGCAAGGATTCCTTGTCGGCAACCAGGTCGATCTTGTTCAACACCAGCATAACCGGCACATCCACTGAACCCAGGGCCCGTGCCACAAATTCATCCTGTCGACTCCATTTACCGGCCTCAACCAGGAACATGACCAGGTCAACATCACGGAAGGACGCCTTTGCAACACGGTTCATGTATCTGTTCAGGGCGCGCTTGGCGGTGTGATGAATACCCGGCGTATCCACATAGACCACCTGCCCCTGCTCGGTCGTCTTGATACCGGCCAGTCTTTGCCGGGTCGTCTGGGGCTTGGCGGTGACGATACTTACTTTCTGGCCCAGTATCTGGTTGAGCAGGGTTGATTTACCCACATTGGGCCGCCCGACGATGGATACATAGCCAAAACGGAAGTCTTCTGATTGCATACTTTTTTCAGTCATTTTTCCGGCATCTCAGCAATGAAGTCCAGGGCGGCAACTGCCGCCGCCTGCTCGGCTTTTTGCCTGCTGCTGCCTTTACCTGTCACTTTGATTCCCGCATCTTTTGCGACGCACAGAACCTGGAATTGTTTCCGGTGCGACGGTCCCTTTTCACTCAGCAGACTGTACTCCGGCAATGAATAAGCGTTGCCCTGTAGCCATTCCTGCAAACGGGTCTTTGGGTCTTTTAGTTCACTGGCATCGGGAAGCCGGTCTATGTACGGGTTGCAAACATGCTGTATGGCCGCCTCGCAGGCTTTGAAACCGCCGTCAAGATAGATCGCACCAAATATGGCCTCCAGTGCATCTGCCAGGATGGAATTCCGCTTGTACCCGCCGGATTTCAACTCCCCCTCGCCAAGCTTGATGTAGTCCCCCAGCTTTAGCCCTGTGGCCAGTTCCGCCAGCGTATCGCCACGCACCACCCGCGCACGCAGACGGCTAAGCCCGCCTTCGTCGTTATCGGTTTTTAATTCAAACAAGCTTGCGGCAACGACAAAATTCAAAATACTATCGCCGAGAAACTCCAGGCGTTCATTATTGAGCCGGCCCACACTGCGATGCGACAGTGCCAGCGCCAGCAAATCGGGGTCCTTGAAGGTATAGGGAATACCGGGAATTTCCCTCATCTTAAAAGCATTCAGGCCGGGTGATTGTGTTTAACGAGGGCTCAGTTCGCCAATCGCACTGTTCTGTCAAACTTCGCGACCACATCCAGATTTCCAATAACGGGTTTACGAACTTCATATTTGATACGCAGGTGAACACCATTGCCACGGACTATCTTGATGTTCTGTTCCTTGACGTTATCATCCGTATAACTGACATACAAGCGGTTCAGAACCTTTACCCGGATATCAAAAGGTGAATAATTTGCACTGCCTCTTTCAGAGGCCACGCCGTTCATTGCACTGACCACGGCAAAATACTCCAGGTAGATCGGCCCGATACGCATTCCAATAAAGGTTACGAACATGACCGCCGACAGCACCATTACAAAACCGATGAGTGTCATACCCTTTTGTCTATGAAACTTCATTGCCTGTTTCCTGTTAAGCATGTTTATTCCCTTAATATAGCCAAGCCTAGTGTATGCCATTTCCAACGCGTGATAAATCAGCACAACCTTTCTCAAAGTCAAAGTTGAGCCAGATACCAATTGCCCGGCCCAACAAATTCTCCTCCGGCACAAACCCCCACGCACGGCTGTCGTTGCTACGGTCACGGTTATCACCCATCATGAAATAATGGCCTGCGGGCACAACCCACTGGCCATTGTGGCTGCGGCTACGTTGGTGCAGCAGTATCTCGTGATCCACACCCCCCAGTTGTTCATCAAATAACACAGCATCGACTGCCGGTGTTGAGCATTTGATGTCACTGCTTTTAAACCGGCCCATTGACACCTCTTCCACCTTTTCACCATTGACGAAAAGCTGTTTGTCACGATAGGTAATGGTATCGCCCGGGAGTCCGACGGCGCGCTTGATAAAATTCACACTGGGATCCTTCGGATAACGGAAAACAACAACTTCACCACGCTGCGGGGAACCAATGTTGATCACCTTTTTATTCAACACCGGTAAACGAATGCCATAGGAAAATTTTTTTACCACGATAAAATCGCCCACCAACAATGTCGGTATCATGGATCCGGAAGGGATTTTGAACGGTTCAAACAGGAAAGACCGGAACAGCAACACGATTAGCAGCACCGGAAACAGGGATCGTGAATATTCAACGATAACCGGTTCGCGCGGCGCCTCAATGCTCTTCTGAACCGAACGGTCCATACGGTTTTGCCTGAACAAAAGGCTGTCAACCAGCCAGATAAAACCGGTCAGTGCCGTCAATACTACCAATACCAATGCAAAATCAATGTTCATTCAGTGTACCTGCTTTGGGTTTAGCTATTTCCTGGAATCCTGTTGTAACACCGCCAGGAACGCTTCCTGGGGTATTTGAACACTTCCGACCAGTTTCATGCGCTTTTTACCGGCTTTTTGTTTTTCCAATAACTTGCGTTTACGCGTCACATCGCCACCGTAACACTTTGCCGTTACATTTTTGCGCAGTGCTTTGACCGTGGTACGTGCGATAACCTGTGCACCAATGGAGGCCTGGATTGCAACATCAAACATCTGCCGCGGGATCAGCTCTTTCATGCTGACGGCCAATTCACGACCCCGTCTTTGCGCCTGGTCATGGTGCATTACCAGGGAAAGCGCATCAACACGATCACCGTTGATCAGAACATCAACCCGTACGAATGGTCCCGCACTGAAGCGCAAAAAATGATAATCAAACGAAGCATAACCCCGGCTGACAGATTTCAACCTGTCGAAAAAGTCCATTACGACTTCGGATAATGGTAATTCATATTGAATTGAAACCTGCCCGCCCAGGTATTGCATGCCAATTTGCCGGCCGCGTTTATCTTCACACAAACCAATTACAGAACCGACGTATTCCTGTGGCACCAGGATATTGGCCTGAATGATGGGCTCACGAATTTCGGAGATTTTATTGGCCGCTGGCAGTTTGGCCGGGTTTTCCAGCGTCAGAACTTCGCCATCGGTCAGCGCCACTTCATAAATGACCGTGGGTGCGGTGGTAATCAGGCCGACATCGTATTCACGTTCAAGGCGCTCCTGAACAATGTCCATGTGCAACAGACCAAGGAAACCGCAACGGAAGCCAAAACCAAGGGCTTCGGAGGATTCAGGTTCAAAATTCAATGCAGCGTCGTTCAACTGCAGTTTCTCAAGCGCCTCCCGCAGATTGGGATAATCATCAGCCTCGGTCGGGAACAAACCGGCAAACACCCTGGGTTGCATGGTTGCAAAACCCGGTAACGGCTCATTGGCAGGCGTTTTAGCCAAGGTTATGGTGTCACCGACAGGTGCGCCATGAATATCCTTGATACCGGCGACCAGGAAGCCCACTTCACCGGCAGAAAGCTTATCCCGGAGTTCGCGTTTGGGGGTGAATACACCCACCTGGTCTACCTGGTGCTGGTTTTTGGAAGACATTAATTTAATCTTGTCACGCTTGCCGACCGAACCGTCGACCACCCGGACCAGTGAAACTACACCGAGATAATTATCAAACCAGGAGTCAATGATCAGCGCCTTGAGCGGTGCATCAGGATCGCCGTCCGGTGTGGGAACATCACGGATCAGTTGCTCCAGCACCTGCGAAACCCCGCTTCCTGTCTTGGCACTGACCTCCAGCGCATCGGTTGCCTCGATACCGATAATGTCTTCGATTTCCTGCTTGACCCGATCAGGTTCAGCGGATGGCAGGTCAATTTTATTCAGTACCGGGATTACTTCCAGTCCCAGTTCCACAGCGGTATAGCAGTTTGCCACGCTTTGAGCTTCCACACCCTGGGCGGCATCCACGACCAGCAATGCACCTTCGCAGGCTGCCAGTGAGCGGGAAACCTCATAGGAAAAATCAACATGACCGGGTGTATCAATAAAATTCAGATGGTAAATATGGCCGTCTTCTGATGTGTAATCCAGGGTGACACACTGGGCCTTGATCGTAATACCACGTTCCCGCTCAATATCCATGGTATCAAGCACTTGCGCAGACATTTCACGATCACTCAGGCCATCGCACAGCTGTATAAAACGATCGGCCAGCGTCGATTTGCCATGATCCACATGGGCAATAATCGAAAAATTCCGGATAAACTTCTGATCCATATGCTACTTCAGCCGTGAGCCATCAATTTGTTTACGATTCTGAATAATCAAAGGCCATCCGCTGAAACAACGGATGGCCTCCTCGTATTCAACTCGTAATTATAACTGACTCCGGGCTATCCCTCATCCCCATCGTTACCTTTGTCACGCGGTGTATAGGCAATAAAGCTGGCAGTCCCGTTGCGCCATACACGCAATGCGACCGCACGCTCCGGTTCGACTTTTCCAACCAGGGTTTCGAAATCATCCAGGTCGTCGACCGCACGATTGTTAATCATCAGAATCACATCGCCCGGTCGCAATCCGGCACGCCACGCATCATCACTTTCTATGTCAGTGATGACAACACCACCTTCGGGATCTCCCAGTTCACGTCTGCGGTCGCTGCTGATGTTTTCCACCACCAGGCCCAGGGCATTACCATTTTGGGTACCGCTATCATTACCGGCAACAACTTCACCCGTCTCGCTGTTCAGTGCATCCAGTGTGACATCAAAGGTTTTTTCCTGACCTTCCCTGCTCACCCTGACAGTAGCTTGCGTGCCCGGTGGGTTTGAGCCGACCAGTGGCGGCAAATCATTCCAGGTTTCAACCGGTGAATCATTGAATGCCAAAATAACATCACCGGGCTCAATACCGGCGCGGTCCGCCGAACCACCGGGCGTGATGTCATTGACCAACGCACCCACCGGCCGGTCGAGATCCAGTGCCTCGGCCATTTCACGGGTAACCACGCCGACGATCACACCGAGCAGACCGCGTTCAACCTTACCTGTCGCACGCAATTGCTTCGCAGTGCTCGCCGCTATTTCGATGGGAATTGAAAATGACAGCCCGATGTAACCACCGCTCGAACTCAATATCCAGGAATTGATACCGACGACCTCACCATCCATGTTGAGCAATGGCCCACCGGAGTTACCCCGGTTAATTGCGACATCGGTTTGTATAAAGGGTACATATTGTTGCGCCCGGTTGGTTCTTCCCTTGGCGCTTACAATACCGGCAGTAACGCTCTGTTCAAAATTGAATGGCGAGCCGATTGCCGCTACCCATTGACCGGCTTTCAGGGATTCCGAATCACCCAGCCGTAAAAACGGCAGATCTTCATCTGCTTTTATCCTGAGGACTGCAATATCACTTGCTTCATCCGAGCCGATCAACTCGGCTTCAAACTCACGGCGGTCCGCCATGCGAACGATGATTTCATCCGCATCTGCTATAACGTGATGATTGGTCAATATATAACCATCAACATCATATATGAAACCGGAGCCGGCTCCCATGCGATCAGGTTGGCCGTTCCGGGGATTATTGGGTATATCGAAATAACGCCTGAAAAATTCGGGTATTTCAGGGTGGTTTTCGCCTTGCCCACCACGCTGAGCGCCATTTTGACCAGGTACCCGCTGGCTACGGGTTCCAAACTGGGTCACACGAATATTGACAACTGCAGGGCCTGCCTTTTCCACCAGTTCGGTGAAATCCGGCAACCCTCCCACTTTTGCAACCAGCGGCAAACTTATCGTCAGCATTAGCAGTGCCAAAAACTGCACCGTAATTCTTTGTTTCATCATTCTACTCCGGAAAAAAATACCAAACTGTTTTAAAACTGTTTTAGCTCATTAGCTGCCTTGTCACACATATCCGGTGTGGCCGAGGGATAATAAACTGTCATATGCAGCGAGTTGAGGACAGTATCCGCGTTTTTTCGGTTTTTTATAAGACGCAAGACAATACCACCCGCCAGCATGCCAATGAATAAGGTTGACGCATCAACCAACACCGGCCCGAATTGTAACCATGTACCCAGGCCATAGCCTGCATACGCCCCTGCCAGGGCGGCCAGTAGTGGCCAACCGTAGGAAGCGATGACCAGTTTAATGTAAACCTGCTCGGGAAAAGCAAGAGTCACCATTTGACCCGGCTCTACACTGATGTCGTTTCGCGCCAACTCGATGATAACCGGCTTGCGTTGTAACAACTTTGCAAACACCCCCGGCACCACAGCCATTTCCATTGTCACAAGCTGTACAGCCGGTCTGTGAACCCAGACGCAGCCAAATCCGTTTATCGTCACAGCGCACTACCTGCACGTTTTGTTCAATCATGCCTGCTAGTTGGAAGCAGCGGAAACTGTCATTTGATCGGCTATGGTTCTGACTGTTAGTGCCGGAACTTCACCAATGACTGTGATCCGTAATTTACCCCGCGCTCTGGTATACGCATTGTTAGTCCCCAAATGGCTCAGCCCTGACTTGATATCAACCCCAGTTTCCTGTTGCTCAACATAAACCGATACAGCAGCGAGACCGTCGCTATACACCATGTGCTCATAAACACCGTCTGCAACCGACTTTTGGCTATGGGATACAAGCCGAAACCCTCGCGGTAGATTGGCCGGCCGCCATCGCGGACTGAATTGGGGCTTCACGGTTTTACTCTGGCTGAAGGTTTTCAATTCAATAAAATCTTCAGCGCTTGAATCTGACTCAAGCTCATCCCGGTTAATGGCTGAACCCATTGCAAAATCTGTGAACATCAGTTTGGCCAACGGCTTGCGCTTGGCATCGAGCAAAACCCACTTCAATAACAGGCCGGTCTGTTCCTCCAGCCAAAAATCATAACCGTAGCGAAAACCGTCCGCCGGAGTGATGCTCACAAGGCGGGCGGTGTAACCGGCTATTCTCGCCTGACCACCCGTTTCAAGCCGGTAGCCACTGTTACCGCTTTCAATAATCGATAAAGGAAGCTCCGGAAAATAAGAACCTACAACAACCTGATCTTCCACCAACGCGTCGGAATCCTCCAGGATACAACGGACACCATCCTGGTCCCGTACGATTTCACGGTGTGGACCGCTGATTGAGTACAGGCGTTCATGTTCACCGGAATCATCGGTAACGTGTGTTATGCGCATGGTTTCTACATTGCCATCACGCACATAAACAAATGTCCCCTGGTAGCTCATTTGGCTCATGGCCGTGGTCATACGTTCCAACCACTCGCGAGCCTGGGCAGGGTTTCCGGCCACGGTCGTTCCACTGACGCCGATTAAAACCAGCAGCAACAGAGCCTTACGCGGCAAAGCATTCATTTATTTTCAACAGCTTCGGATGCATTTTTTAATTCAGCAGTTTTTGATTCAGCCAGTTTTGACCCGTCTTCGGGTTTTTCTGCTTCAACGACCGTGGGGATGGCGACAATGGACACGAAAGAAACAAAACCCTGTCTGCCCGCTGTGCTTGCCACCTGGTTGTGGCGTAAAAGATAGGCATTCAGACGGTTTGAATTGGCCTGGGTTGCCGGTGTGAAACTGGCTGCTTGTGATACCGGAGCTAGCAGCAAAGTATTGGGGCTTACAAACGGCTGGTTAACAGGGGTAGCAAGCGCAGTATCACCGGCGTCAGGTAATGCACCCGGTTGCGGTGCGGTGACGACTATGGCCATCAGTGCAACACTGGCAGCAATTGCCAGTCCGGATACCGGTTTTAACCAGCGCTTATTGTTCCAGATCGATACCGAGGGCAGTTCTTCTGCCTCCAGGGATGCATTCAGCCTCACACTCAGACCGGTAACGACCTGTTTACTGCCAGGCTGCCTGATGCAATCACGAATCAGGTGATAACGCTCCCACGTCGCACACATCGCTTCATCCGAAGACAATCTGCGTGTCAGGAACAAGCCCGCTTCACGTGATATTTCACCATCCATCAAGCTGGAAAGATGTTCTAAAGATTCCTTACTCATTTCTTCTGCTACCTGTGCCGGATACCTGTATCAGGTATCACTTATTATTCCCCGCTGCTTGTGTGACCACCAATTAGGGGTTTTAGTTTCTCATCAATCGCTTCTCGTGCCCGAAATATTCTGGAACGAACCGTTCCGATCGGACAAACCATGGTGGTTGCGATTTCTTCATAACTCATGCCATCCATCTCCCGGAGCATGATGGCGGTGCGTAAATCTTCCGGAAGCGCTGCAATGGTATCAAATACCGTGCGTTCAATTTCTTCACGCAGCATCTCATTTTCAGGTGTGCTGGTCTCTTTCAAGCGACTGCTCATGCCATATTGTTCAGCATCGGCTGCATCGATATCACTGGCGGGTGGCCGTCGGTTTTTTGCAACAATCCAGTTTTTCGCAGTATTGATGGCTATACGATACAACCAGGTATAAAAAGCGCTCTCGCCCCGAAACCTGCCGATGGCCCGGTAGGCCTTGATAAATGCTTCCTGTGCGACATCCTGTGCCTCTGATGAATCAGACACATAACGGGTCACAAGACTGACGATGCGGTGCTGGTATTTCTGAATCAGCAGATCAAAGGCGCGCTTGTCACCTTTTTGTACCCGCTCAACCAGCAATTGATCGACTTTGGCTTCACTCACTCCGCCTTGCACTCCACCTGTTTGTACCGGTCCTACCCCAAGCTGTGTCTTTGAAGATGACACTGTGGGTGAAGCATCGGTATTGGTTGTATTTACCGCCTGGAGCGCACTCATACGCTCTTACCCTCTAAAGTTGAGCATAGCATGATTGAATTCAATCCTGATTTGCCAGTCTTGTTGCTCGATATGACCTGTTCTTTCAGCGGTGGTTCCAAGGTAAAGCAGGAAAACTTAATTTATGAATCTTAAAATTATGGCTTGTTAGATTGTGCGAGACCACCGGTTGAGTGGTGTGGACAAGGCTTCCGGGACACGCTTTGAACACATCCATGTGCGCTCTGCCGCCAACTTCCCTGTTGGCGAAGGTCCCGGAAGCCTTGTCCACACCACCCAACCTCGCAGGATTGCCAGCATTCGACATGCTTGTGTAGCTGTCAATCTGCTATATGCATCGCCACCTGAGCAATGCGATAATAACGGGTTCAAACATGAACAATTGTTGGGTTGGTGCCACTGTCATGGCAAAGACCGATTCAAAACCTACAAGGCGGACATTTAATATGGAATTTCTCAAATCCCTGGGTATTAAAGATTTTAATCCCGGTGCCTATCTTGGCGACGGGCAATGGTCGACCACCACCGATGCAGGCGTTAAAGAGGCTATCAATCCTTCGACCGGCGAAGTTATAGCACGGGTGTACGCAGCCTCTGCAGACGATTATGAAAAGCTCGTGAAACGCTCGCGTGAAGTATTTGAGGAGTGGCGCCAGGTACCGGCACCGCAACGTGGCGAGGCTATCCGCCTGTGCACTGAAGCACTACGTAAGCACAAGGACGCCCTCGGCAGCCTGGTAAGCCTGGAGATGGGCAAAATCAAGGCTGAGGGTGACGGTGAAGTGCAGGAAATGATCGACATCGGTGATTTTGCAGTTGGCCAGTCACGGATGTTGTATGGCTATACCATGCACTCGGAACGTCCGATGCACCGCATGTACGAACAGTGGCATCCGCTGGGTGTTATCGGTGTGATTTCAGCCTTCAATTTTCCGGTTGCGGTGTGGGCCTGGAATTCTTTTCTTGCTGCTATCTGTGGAAATGCAACGATCTGGAAGCCCGCTCACAGTGGATTATTGTGCTGCATCGCGGTGCAAAATATCTGCAACGCAGCCCTGGAAGAAGGTGGTTACCCGCCAATCTTCCTGAGTTTCATCGAAGATGGCCACGATTTGGCTGAACGCTTTGTCAATGACACACGTGTCAACCTGATCTCGTTTACAGGCTCCACCAATATTGGCCGCCAGGTCGGTGCAAAGGTCGCCGCCCGACTGGGTCGCAGCTTGCTGGAACTGGGTGGCAACAACGCCATCATCATGGATGAAACAGCCGACCTGGAAATGTGTATTCCCGGTATCGTGTTTGGCGCAGTCGGCACTGCCGGCCAGCGTTGTACTTCCACCCGTCGTCTGATTGTCCATGAATCCATTCTGGATCGTGTCACTGATGCACTGGTCAATGCGTATCAACAAGTAACCATAGGTGATCCGCTTGATCCTGCAACACTGATGGGGCCACTGACCGATGAGAAAGCCGTTGGCTATTATGAAGCCGCGATTGCCTCTGCCGTCGCCGAGGGTGGCAAAGTATTGACGGGCGGCAAACGTCTGGACCGTCCGGGCAGTTTTGTTGAACCAGCCATTGTTCTTGCCAAAAATGAGTGGCAAATTGTGCAGGATGAAACCTTTGCACCGATTCTATATGTCATCCCGTTCAGTGATCTCGACGAGGCCATAGCCATTCACAACGACGTACCCCAGGGTCTTTCGTCGGCGATATTCACATTGAATATGCGCAATGCTGAACAGTTTTTGTCGGCTGTGGGTTCTGATTGCGGTATTGCAAACGTCAATATCGGCACTTCCGGTGCGGAAATTGGTGGTGCTTTTGGTGGTGAGAAGGAAACCGGTGGCGGACGTGAATCCGGCTCGGATTCCTGGAAGGTTTATATGCGCCGCCAGACCAATACCATCAACTGGGGTTCTGATCTGCCATTGGCCCAAGGGATAAAATTTGATCTCTAGTTCCATATACTCCCTGGTTCGCAGGGCACTGTTCATTGCAGACCCTGAGACAGCGCACGGACTCGCGCTGGAGGGTCTGCAACTTGGACATGGTGTGGGCGCGACGAGCCTGCTGTACAGTACGATCAGACAGCCGGTAACCGTTATGGGACTTGAATTCCCGAATCCTGTTGGGATGGCGGCAGGCATGGACAAGAACGGGGATTATATCGATGCACTGGGCAGCGTCGGATTTGGTTTTATTGAGGTCGGCACGGTGACACCACGACCGCAGCCGGGTAATCCGAAACCACGGGTATTTCGTCTCGAAAAAGCCAACGCCATGATCAACCGTCTCGGTTTCAATAACAAGGGCGTTGATCACCTTGTACGGCAGGTGCAGAAACGTAAATTCAGCGGCATACTCGGTATCAATATCGGCAAGAATTTTGATACGCCAAATGAAAATGCGGTCGATGACTACCTGAGCTGCCTGGATAAGGTCTATCCGCACGCCGACTACATCACGATCAATATTTCCTCGCCAAATACAAAGGGGCTGCGGGATTTACAGGATGCCGAGCAACTCGATAGCTTGCTGGCAGCATTGAATAGCAAAAGGCTCGAACTGGCCGAAGAATTGCAAAAGCGGGTGCCACTGGTGGTTAAAGTTGCACCTGATCTCGACGATGAACAGATCCCGGCAATGGCCGAAGTCGTTGTGCGTAACGAATTTGACGGCCTGATCGCAACCAATACGACGATTTCCCGTGATGCTGTCCAGGGCATGCGCCATGCTGAAGAAGAAGGCGGCCTCAGTGGTGCGCCTGTGAAAGAAATGGCCAACCACGTTCTGGCAGCATTTCGTGCCGCCCTGCCAGCCGGAATCGCTTTGATCGGCACCGGTGGCATCATCTGCGGTGAAGACGCAGCAGAGAAAATGCAACTGGGCGCGGACCTGGTACAGTTCTATACCGGTTTTGTTTACAAGGGGCCGGACCTGGTGACCGACTGCCTCAAAGCCATCGAAGCACAATCGTCCAAATGAAGCGAACACTCAAAGCTTCACTCAAACATCTCAACAGTTTTTCAGTCGAGGCCCGTGCCGGTCAGTTACTCGAACTGGAATCCGAAGACGACCTGCAGACCTATGCACAGCAATTCCATTTTGATCCGGCACATGACCTGATACTCGGCGCAGGTAGCAATATTCTGTTTGCCGGCGATATTGAAGGAACCGTGATCCTGAACCGGATTAGCGGCAGGAAAATTGTTGCGGATTCCGACGATGAAGTCCTGCTGGAAGTTAGCGCGGGTGAAAACTGGCACCAACTGGTGTTATGGAGCCTGGACCAGGGCTTGTCCGGTATTGAAAACCTGTCCCTGATACCCGGCCTGGCGGGCGCCGCACCCATGCAAAACATCGGTGCCTATGGCGTGGAACTGGCCGATATGCTCGACTCGGTGCAAGCGCTTGATCTTGAAAGCGGGGAACTTTGTGAATTCAAACACGCGGACTGCCACTTCGCTTATCGTGACAGCCGTTTCAAATCGACTGATGCAGAACGCTACCTGATAACCCGTATTCGATTGCGCCTGCAGCGTAACTTCGTCGCAAGACTGGACTATGCAGGTCTGAATGAAGAACTGCAGACCATGGGTATCGACAAACCTGATGCAAAAAATGTCAGTGCAGCCGTTATACGTATCCGCCGGCGCAAGCTGCCCGACCCCCGTATCATCGGCAACGCCGGCAGCTTTTTCAAAAACCCCGTGGTCAGCCGCGCGACGGCGGACTTGCTGGAAAAGGATTTTACCGGCCTGCCGGTGTTTCCCATGAACAATAAATCAGCCAAGCTCAGCGCAGCCTGGATGATTGAGCATTGTGGCTGGAAAGGCCGCTCCATGGGCCGGGCTGCGGTATCCGGCCAACACGCACTGGTGCTGGTCAATAAAGACAATGCGACAGGCGCCGAATTGCTGGCGCTTGCCGATGCCATTCACGAATCGGTCCGGGACCGGTTTGCCATTAAATTACAGCCTGAACCCCTTATTGTTCGATCATAAATAATTGCTCCGGAGAACCACATGAACACATTCTCGTCCCGTATTCCCTGCCTGCTAGTCACTAAGCTTGTCTGCTTGCTGGCACTTGCCAATAACGTATCCATGGCGGCGGATGAAGACGCTATCGCAAAGATCGATTCCGCCGGTTTGCTGGAACGTATCTCAACCCTGGCCTCGGATGAGTTTGGTGGCCGCGCGCCGATGTCCGAGGGTGAACGCCTGACCTTGAACTATCTCGAGAAACAATTCAGGGAGATGGGTCTGAAACCCATGTTTGGCGACAGTTACCGCCAGCCCGTACCACTGGTTTCCATAGAGGCCGACCCCGCCATGGCGCTGACCATCAGTGATCTTACGGGTGATGTCCATGCATACGCCTATGGTACTGAAGTGATGCTCAGCAGCCCGCAGGTGAAAGAGGAGAACGGCCTGTCACGCAGTGAACTGGTCTGGGTGGGTTATGGCATTGTTGCGCCGGAATACAACTGGAACGATTACGAAGGCATCGATGTTAAGGGAAAAACCGTCATTATCCTGGTCAATGATCCGGGCTACGCAACGCAAAACCCGGAATTGTTTAATGGAAATTCCATGACCTATTACGGCCGCTGGACCTACAAATACGAGGAAGCCGCCCGCCAGGGTGCTGCCGGTGCATTGATTATCCACCAAACGGCACCTGCCGCTTATGGCTGGAATGTAGTTGAGGGCAGTTGGAGCGGGCCACAATTTCACCTTGCAGCAGAAAATAACAACATGGACCGCCTTAAGGTCGAAGGCTGGCTACAGCACGAGGTGGCCACGGAGTTCTTTGAACTCGCCGGTCTGGATCTGCAAGCCATGTCCGAGGATGCAGCCAAGGGCCCGGTGAAGCCGGAATCGACAGGCTTGCTGGCCAGCGTAAGTATCCGTAATACCATCCAGCATGCTGAATCATTCAATGTAGGCGCCATCGTACCGGGAAATACGCGGCCGGATGAACTGTTCATTTACATGGCACACTGGGACCACCTGGGCACAACACCACACGAAGAAGGACAGGAAGGCGATTTCATATTTAACGGTGCAGAAGACAATGCCAGTGGTACCGGTGGCTTGCTTGAGATAGCACAGGCCTTTGCTGCCCTCCCTGCCCCGCCGCAACGCAGCGTGGGTTTCCTGGCAGTCACGGGTGAAGAATCCGGCCTGCTTGGCTCGCAGGCTTATACGGTCAACCCCGCCTTTGCAATGAATAAAACCGTTGGCGGCATCAACATGGATCGCCTGAACTTCCGTGGTAAAGTGAATGATGTCGTTGTCATTGGTCACGGTGGCTCGGAAATGGAAACCATACTGGCCGAAGAAGCGCTTTCATATGGCCGCACCGTGACACCGGAATCAACCCCGGAAAAAGGCTTCTATTACCGCTCAGACCACTTTAATTTTGCCAAGAAAGGCGTGCCGATACTGTATGCCCGCGGCGGTACCGCTGACCGGACACATGGTGCCGGGTACATCTCACAGCGCAATGCAGACTTTGTAAAAAACCGTTATCACTCACCGGCAGATGAGGTCAGTGAAGACTGGGACCTGGATGCAGCGGTTGAGGACCTGGTGCTCTTCTACAAAATCGGTCACCGCCTGGCCAACAGTAACGAATGGCCACAATGGTTTGAGGGCAACGAATTCCGTGCTATCCGGGAGGCCTCACTCCGGTAAATTGCGGATACCATTTGGAACATGGCCGGTTGCAACGTGTTCGTTGGCAGAATCGCAGTGGACCTGCTGGTCATCGAAAAAAATGTCCGCGCCGAAAGCAGCCAGGAAAGGTCCCTTGGGTTTGCCACCCAGGAACAGGGCCTCATCGATGCGGACCCCCCATTTTCTTAAAGTCAGGATGACACGTTTGTGGGAGGGTGCCGACCTTGCTGTCACCAGGGCGGTTCGAATCGGATTGTTATCAATGGGGTAAGCGGACTGAATGCGCTGTAAAGCCTGCATCAGGGGTTTGAAAGGGCCACCAGGCAGGGGTGTATCTGCGTGCATTTTTTCCCGGCGGGCAAACGCCTCCAGCCCTTCAGCCTGGTAGACCTTCTCGGCCTCGTCGCTGAACAACACCGCATCGCCGTCAAATGCAATACGCAACTGGTCACCGTCCGGCCGGTTTTGTGCGCCAGGCAGGATCATTGCCGCCGCGAAACCCGCCTGCAAGGTCCGGCGCACATCTTCCGCGTGACCAGACAAAAACAGATCCGTGCCAATGGCCTGCATGTAACGAAACGGGCTTGCGCCATTGGTAAATACGGCCCGTTGAATATCCAGGCCGTGGTGTTCAATACTATTGAAAATGCGCAAACCGGAATCAGCGCTGTTGCGGGATACCAGGATAACTTCGACACCCTGGTGATTTACTTCATCATCATTGAGCGCCAGCAATTTCTTTACCAGTTGAAAGGCCTCACCGGGTTGCAGAAAATCATTTTCCCGGCTGACCTGGTATTCCGCATAAGCCTCAAGCCCCTGCGATTCAAACACCGCATGGCTTTCATCCATATCAAACAGGGCACGCGAAGAAATCGCCACAACCAGCGGTTTAACATTCAGTTCATGGATATTGTTCTCCACCATGCTCACAGCATAGCAGAGCCCCTCTCAGAACATGAGAAGACTATAAAAGGTCAGAGAAATTGCTCGTTCAGAATTCTTTCTTCAAGCGAGTGATCGGGATCAAACAGCAGTTCTAATTCTATATTCTTGTCTTCAAATGCATCCACGCTGACCACGTCCCGCACCTCGTATGCATCGGCTGTTGCGCTTACGGCGCGCTTGTAATAATCGAGCACCTCAAACCTGACACGGGCAGAGTTCGGCAGTATCGCCCCATTCCAGCGCCGGGGCCGGAACGGGCTGATGGGTGTCAGTGCCAATGCGTCGGTACCCAGTGGCAAAATAGGACCACGGACAGAAAAATTATAGGCAGTGCTGCCTGCAGCTGTAGCCAGTAATATTCCGTCGCAAACCAGGTCTTCCACTTTTACATTGTCATTGACCAGGATACGTATGTGGGCGGCCTGGTTGGTTTGGCGCAGCAGCGATATTTCATTGATCGCCAGGGCGCTGGTCTCGGTGCCTGATTCGGTCTGTACCTCCATACGCAACGGGTTCAGAATCACCGGCCGGGCTGCAGCCAGCCTGTCTGCCAGGCTATCTTCGCTATACTGGTTCATCAGAAAACCGACATTACCGATTTTCATGCCGAAAACCGGCAAGTCTTTTTTTATGACACGATGCAGCGTACGCAGCATAAAGCCATCACCACCAAGGGCAACAATGACCTCGGCATCATCCACCTCATATTGCCCGTAGCGTTTCTGCATCAAGGCCGCAGCTTCTCCGGCAGGTTTAATCTGGCTGGCTACAAAGTGAATGCGGGGCGTGCTCATGTTGACTTGGTATCCTGTAGCAAGCGGTCCAGGGAACGGACCGCGACTGACACGGTTGCGTAATCCATTGACGGCAAATCCTGCATGTCTTTCATCATTGCAGAAATGTACTCAACTTCGCCGGCATGGGCTTTTATCCAGCCATTAACCGGGTCTTTTGACTCCGGGAAGGATTCCAGCACGCTGCCTGCCAACAGGCGATGCAGGGAATACAATTCATCCCGCAGGTTACCACGCGCGTGTGCATGCCATTGACCTTCTACGGCTAGTTTTTCCACGCTTTCACGCAACCACTTCAGACTCAGCCTGTCCCCCAGGCTAAAAAAGACCGTGGCCACGCTTAGCACATCAGAATCGCGTCGCGCGGCAGTCTCAACCACGTCCAGGGCGGGATACAGCAAATGTAAACTGGCGGCCCGTTTGGCGAGGGCTTTTGGTACGCCACCCACGAGCAGGGGTTCGGCCCGTTCCTGTACCTGTATTTTTTCTTCAGCATTGAGTGAGCGCAGGGTTTTGGTTTCCAGCTTCGCCAATCCAGGGGCGAGACGATCTATGCTTGCACGAATATCCAACTTGTCACCGGACTGGTTGAGCAGCCATCGGGTCGCCTGGCGCAACAGGTTCCACATCACCAGCGTAGCACTGATTTGAAGCTTGCTCTCAACCTTGTCATCCAGTGCTTCGATCCGGTCCCAGAAGTCACGGGCCCTGAAAATCTCCCGTGCGATGGTAAATGCCCGGGCAACCTCTGCCGCAGTTGCACCGGTATCCTCATGCATACGTAATGCAAATGAAGCACCCATGCGGTTAACCATGGAATTGGTGACCTGGGTTGCGATAATTTCACGCTTCAAACGGTGGCTGCCCATGAATTCAGCGTACTTTTCCTGCAAGGGATGCGGGAAGTAGCGCAGTAATTCCTGCGACAACCACGGGTCTTCCGGCACATCGGAATCCAGCAATTGCCGGTACAACATGATTTTGCTGTATGACAACAGCACCGACAATTCCGGTCGGCACATGCCCTGGCCGCTGCCGCGGCGCCGGGTTAATTCCTCATCGTGGGGCAGTTGCTCAAGATCGCGGTCCAATATACCTTCATTTTCCAGCACCGTAATGAAATGCTGCTTGGCGCCCAGGCGGGCACCGGTGAGGACCTCCATCATGGAAATGGTCTGTGACTGCAGGTAATTGCTGCGCAATACAAGTTGCGCCACCTCGGTGGTCATTTCGGCGAGCAACCGGTTCCTGTCGGGTGTGGTCAATTGGCCGGCGCGTATCACCTGGTTCAGCAGGATCTTGATATTGACCTCGTGGTCGGAGCAATCCACACCGGCCGAATTATCAATAAAGTCGGTATTGATACGGCCACCTGCCTGGGCATATTCAATACGCCCGAACTGTGTCAGGCCGAGATTTCCGCCTTCACCCACCACCTTGCAGCGCAACTCGTTGCCGTTGATGCGCAGCCAGTTGTTCTGTGCATCACCGACCTCGGCGTTGGTTTCGCGGGTTGATTTGACATAGGTGCCGATGCCGCCATTCCATAAAAGATCCACTTCAGCTTTCAATAGAAAACGGATCAGGTCATTGGGGGTCAGCTGTTTTTCATCTATCCCAAGCCAGGCGCGCACTTCCCTGCTCAGCGGAATACTCTTGTCCAGACGGGAAAAAATACCGCCACCTTTGGAAATTAATTCAGGCCTGTAATCATTCCAGCCGGATCTCGGCAGCTTGAATAAGCGTTTGCGCTCCCTGAATGATGCTTTGATATCCGGATCCGGGTCCAGGAAGATATGCATATGGTTAAAAGCGGCCTTCAAGCGGATGTGCGGGGACAGCAACATGCCGTTACCGAAAACATCACCTGACATATCACCGATACCCAGAACACTGAACGGCTCTTTCTGGATATTTTTACCCATTTCGCGGAAGTGGCGTTTAACCCCCTCCCAGGCACCGCGCGCAGTAATGGCCATGGCCTTGTGGTCATAACCAACAGAACCACCGGAAGCAAACGCATCACCCAGCCAGAATCCGCGCTCCAGCGCTATCGCGTTGGCGGTATCTGAAAATGTGGCAGTACCTTTATCCGCCGCCACTACCAGGTAAGGATCATCGTCATCATGCCGGATCAGACCGGTTGGCGGGATTACTTTTTCCTCATCCAAATTATCAGTAAGATCCAGTAATCCATTGATAAATATCTTATAACACTTTACAACCTCTGCCATTACCTCATCACGATTGCCCTTTTCAGGCAAGTGCTTGACAACAAACCCGCCCTTGGCGCCCACCGGCACGATGATCGTGTTCTTGACATTCTGGGCCTTCATCAGGCCCAGCACCTCGGTCCTGAAATCCTCTTTCCGGTCAGACCAGCGCAGACCACCGCGGGCAACCTTGCCACCGCGCAGATGGATACCTTCAACATCGGCTGAAAACACCCAGATTTCCCTGTAAGGAATCGGTTTTGGGAGATGCGGCATGTTTGAAGAATTGAGTTTGAAGCTCATGTATTCCAGCAGGCTGCCGTCTTCTGACTGTTGATAAAAATTGGTTCTCAGGGTGCCCTTGATAACCTCGTAAAAAGAAAACAGGATGCGGTCTTCATCAAGACTGCTGACCCTGGCCAAGGAAAGCCTGAAGGACTTCTTGATCGTGGCAACCTGGGTATTACGATCCTTTTGGCGGGCAGCCACGACATTATCCAGCAGTTCGAGCAAAACCTTGTCCTTGCAACGCTTGATGGTTGAAAGTCCATAAAAGGTCCGGCGCAGGTTCTTGCTGGCCAGTTCTTTACGGTAATTACTTTCGCCGTCGCGCGCAGGGTTGAACATGGCATCGAATAACTCCACCAGCAAGCGGGCCATGAACGGGTGCTTTGCCAGGGTTTCTTCCATGTAGGCCTGCGAATAGGTAATGCCGGTCTGCAACAGGTATTTGCAATAGGCCCTGATGCCCTTGACCTGCCGCCAGTCAAGCTGACAGGCGAGGATCAGGCCGTTAAAACCATCACTCACCGTTATCCCTCGCCAGGTGTTTTCAAACGCCTGTTGAAAACTCTCGCGCACAACCTCAACGTCCAGGTCTATGCCCTGGCCATAGACCATGTCAAAGTCCTGAACCCAGATTGATTCGTCTTCATAAAACTTCAATTCATAGGGTCTTTCACTGACGATGTGCAAGCCCAGGTCTTCGAGCATCGGCATGACTTCTGACAACGGAATGGGGCGCTTGCGTTTGAAAATTTTGAAACGAATAATGCCGGTTTCCTTCACCCGTGGCCGGTAAAGACTGAGCTGCAGATCATTTTCATCTTCCAGCAAGGCAATTTTTTCAACATCAAACGACGCAACCCAGGGAGGGACGTCCTCCATGTAGGCTGCGGGGAATGCACTGCCAATCCCCCTGGCGAACCTCAGGCCGGTTTCTTCACCATGTTTTTGCACCAGGACGTTTGCCAGTTCCTCCTTCCAGGAACGCAGGGCGTTAATAATCTTGTTTTCGAGCGCACGTACATCCGGTTGCGGTTCCTTTCCGGCTTTCGGCCGTATGATGACCTGCATACGCGCCAGGGCCGAATCCGAGAGTTGAATCATGTAGTCCAGCGTCTCGCCTTTCAGCGCACGGTTGAGTATGCCTTGTATTTTCTCCCGGTTCTCCGTATTCCAGTGATCCCTGGGGATGTAAACCAGGCAGGAGAAAAAACGTCCAAAGCGTTCCCTGCGTATGAACAGGCGCACGGTCCGGCGTTCCTGTAAATCAAGTACACCGGTCGCGATGGCCAGTAACTCGGTGCTGCTGGCCTGCAATACGTCATCCCGTGGCAAGGTCTCGAGAATATGCAGCAAGGATTTCCAGGCATGGCGGTTTTCTTTCAAACCGGAGTTTTCCAGCACCGTCTTGACCTTCATGGATACCAACGGGATATCCGCTATACGAAGCAGGTAAGCGTTTGAAGTAAACAGACCGATAAAACGGAATTCGCCAATGACTTTGCCATCTTCGTCAAAACGAATGACACCGATATAATCCATGTAACCGCTGCGGTGCATCGGCGAGCGCGAATTGGTCTTGGTGACGATCAAAGGTGCATTCTGGTTGAATCGGGCCTGGCCACTCAGGCTGGCCATCGGACGGCTCAGAATGGTCTTGTCATGCACCCGTAACAAACCCAGGCCGCTGCCATCAACTATTTTTAATGAAGCTGTTTTGCCATCCGCAACGATGTCATAGGTCCGTGCACCAATAAACATAAAATGGTCGTTACCAACCCATTTCAGAAAATCGACGCACTCTTTCAGCACCTCTTTGGACAGCTCTGGCGCATTCCTGCCAAACTCGGCAATTGCAACATCAAGACGCTCGTGCATGGGCCGCCAGTCCTCAACAGCTTTACGCACCTTGGCCATACGGGATTTGAGACTGGACGTTATTGATGCCAACACAGCCGGATCGGTCTGTCTGTCGAGATGAATATGTATAAATGACTCTGCTTCAGAATGCTTGTTGGCCCTGGGGTGGAAGGCCTTCAGCCTGCCCTCTGCATCCCGCTCAACATTCAATACCGGGTGAACAATCAACTGCACATCCAGGTTCAGTTCCTGCAAGGCAATGCTGGCTGTGTCCACCAGGAACGGCATATCGTCATTGGCCAGTTGTATGATCGTGCGCTGACATTCCCAGCCGTCACGGTCTTTTTCAGGGTTGAATACGCGTACTAACAATTCACCGCGTTTTCGTTGCTGCAGAAACTCAAGTTGCCCGGCCACCATGGCGGCCAGCGTGACCGGTGTTCCCCGGCTCATCTCCGTCAGTGGCACCCGCTTGAAGTACACATCGCTGAAAAACGCTGCCCGCCTCGCTGCCCTGGCCGGCATCCGGCTGGTCAATACCGTCTTGATTTGCTCAAGTACTGACTGTTTATTTTTATCTTTGTTGGTTTGCACCGCTTGAACCCACCCTGTTAGGGCCTGGTAAGTGTTAACAGGTCCTAGTCTACTATCCCCGCCTGATACAAACGTCAGGTCGATGGGAAATTATACAGGCTCATCCATGTTACCGGTTGACCCATTACGCTTCACTGGTTAATCTCTTATATATCTTTAAATCATGATAGAAGGATATATGCACTCCAAAATGGATCTGCAACATGCTTCACAGCACTTCCGGCTACTGTCGGACAGCACCCGTTTGCGCTTATTGATGCTGGTGGATAATGAAGAGCTGAGTGTGGCCGAACTTTCAGCAATAACGCAGTTGGCACAACCGCGGGTTTCCACTCACCTGGCAAAACTGAAGGAAGCGGGCCTGGTCAGCGACCGGCGCGAAGGCGTGTTCGTTTATTACCGCATGGCCGGTAACATTGCTGACAGGAGCCTGGATGCCCTGTGGGAATTATTGCGTACGAATACCGCCGATCCTCTGATACAAAAGGATTTTGAACGCATCCCCCAGGTATTGAACGCACGCGGTGGAGGCTCGAGTTGGGCAGACAGCGTCGCGGGCGACATGGAACGTCATTATTCACCGGGCCGTACCTGGGAAGTAACAACTCGCACCATCGTGCAATTGCTCGAACTGGGCGATGTACTGGACGTGGCATCCGGTGATGGTGTTCTCGCTGAACTGCTGGCACCGCGTGCACGCAGTATCAAATGCCTGGACATCAGCCAAAGGGTGGTGGATGCAGGCAAAAAACGTTTACGTAATTTTTCCAATGTCAGTTTTGAACCGGGTGACATGCATCAACTACCGGTTGCGGATGCTTCATTCGACACGGTTTTACTGATGCACGCTTTAACCTATACCAAAAACCCGTCTATTGTTTTTGAAGAAGCCAGCCGGGTATTGCGGCCCGGTGGCCGCCTGTTGGCCGCAACACTGCAAAAACACGCACACAAAAATGCGGTACTGGCTTATAACCACCTGAACCTGGGGTTCACGGAGTCGCAATTGCGAAAACTCTGTACCGGTGCCGGTCTCGAACCATTAAACATCGAGATTTCCGCTGTCGAAAAACGCACCCCCAATTTTGAAGTGCTGACGCTGATTGCCGGCAAGCCTGCATAGGTAAAATCCAGTATGTATCGCCAACCCTATAAAAATCCGCAACAGGCCGAACAACTCATCAATCTGCTGTCTGAGAAAATTCTGATTCTCGACGGTGCGATGGGCACAATGATCCAGGCATTTGAGCTGGATGAGGTTGATTTCCGTGGCCCGCGATTCAAGGACCATGCCCTGCCCTTGCGTGGCAACAATGATTTGTTGACCCTGACCCAGCCGGAAAAAATTGCCGGCATCCACCGGGCATTCCTGCAAGCCGGTGCGGACCTGATCGAAACCAATACCTTTAACAGCACCAGTATTTCACAAGCCGATTACGGCATGGCGTCCGTGGTCCGGGAATTGAATTTTGCAGCCGCTCAGCTTGCAAAAGAAGAAACAGATCGTTTTAACGCCCAGGATCCTGGCAAACCCCGTTTTGTCGTTGGCTCGCTCGGGCCGACCAACCGCACCGCTTCATTGTCCCCCGATGTGAACCGTCCGGATTTTCGCAATATCACTTTTGAAGAACTGCGCACGGCCTATGCGGAAGCTGCCATTGGTCTGCTCGAGGGCGGCTCTGACATCCTGATGGTAGAAACCATTTTTGATACGCTCAACTGCAAGGCTGCGCTGATAGCCATCGATGATGTTTTCACCGAGCTGGGATATCGGGTACCGGTCATGATCTCGGGTACGATCACCGATGCCAGCGGCCGTACCTTGTCCGGACAAACGGTTGCAGCCTTCTGGAACTCTGTGCGGCATGCAAAACCCGTCTGCATCGGCCTGAACTGTGCCCTGGGAGCCACCGAACTCCGACCATGGCTGCAGGAGCTGTCACGCGTCGCAGAATGCCCGGTCAGTGTCCACCCCAACGCGGGTCTGCCCAATGAACTGGGCGAATATGACGACACACCCGAACATATGGCCGCCGTGCTGGCCGAATTCGCTACCGAGGGTCTAATTAACCTGGCCGGTGGCTGTTGCGGCACCCGTCCTGAACATATCCAGGCAATAAGCGGTGCACTCAGCAATCTCAAAACAAGAACACCACCAGAGGCGATACCTTATTGCCGGCTTTCCGGGCTGGAACCGTTGACGCTGACCCCGGAGCTCAATTTTGTCAATATTGGTGAGCGCACCAACGTCACCGGATCAGCAGTATTTCGTCGCCTGATCCAGGCAGACGATTTTGAAGCTGCGGTAGATGTTGCCAGGCAGCAGATCAAAAATGGCGCACAAATCATTGATATCAATATGGATGAGGGTCTGCTCGACGGTAAGGCCGTCATGACCCGCTTTTTGCACCAGATTGGCTCGGAACCTGATATCGCGCGGGTACCCGTGATGCTGGATTCTTCACGCTGGGAAGTGCTGGAAGCCGGGCTGGCCTGCTTGCAGGGCAAGGGCGTGGTCAATTCGATCAGCCTGAAAGAAGGTGAGGCCGCATTTTTGGCCCAGGCGCGTACGATATTGCGTTTTGGCGCAGCCGTCATCGTCATGGCCTTCGATGAAAACGGCCAGGCTGACAGTCTGGAAAAACGTGTCAGTTTCTGTGAAAGAGCATGGAAACTGCTGACACAAGAGGTTGGTTTTCCACCTGAAGATATTATTTTTGACCCCAATATTTTTGCGGTGGCTACCGGTATCGAAGAACACAATAGCTATGGAATTGACTTTATTGAAGCCACCCGTCGCATCAAGCAAGCCTGTCCGGGTGTCCTGATTTCCGGCGGCGTCAGCAATATTTCATTTTCATTCAGGGGCCAGGACCGGGTCCGCGAGGCCATCCATAGTGTCTTCCTGTACCACGCGGTACACGCCGGTATGGACATGGGTATCATCAACGCCGGTCAGCTTGAAGTCTATGACGAGATCGACCCTGCCCTGCGTGATGCCGTAGAGGATATCGTGTTGAATCGTCGCCCGGATGCAACCGACCGTTTACTCGAACTGGCGCAGGAATTCCAGGGTGTCAGCAAATCTGAAGTCATTGATGAAGCCTGGCGGCAGGGATCGGTGGAAGACCGCCTGAAACACGCGCTGGTCAAAGGCATTAACACCTATATCCAGGAAGACACCGAGGAAGCCCGGCAAAACTCGGCACTGGCGCTGGACGTGATTGAAGGCCCATTGATGGATGGCATGAACGTGGTCGGCGACCTGTTCGGAGACGGGCGTATGTTCCTGCCGCAGGTGGTCAAGAGCGCACGCGTTATGAAACAGGCCGTAGCAGTGTTGATTCCTTATATCGAAGAGGAAAAACGCCGGGCCGGTACCAGCGGCAAGCGCCTGACGCGCATCCTGATGGCGACCGTCAAGGGTGACGTACACGATATCGGTAAAAATATCGTTGGCGTTGTGCTGAGTTGTAACCACTACGAGATTATTGACCTGGGGGTGATGGTATCGGCTGAAACCATTCTTGAAACCGCCGTAAAAGAAGACGTGGACATCATTGGCCTGTCCGGTCTTATCACACCGTCGTTAGAGGAAATGCGGCATGTTGCAAGCGAAATGCAGCGCCGTGGCATGCAGCAGCCCCTGATGATTGGCGGGGCTACCACCTCACCGTTACATACCGCATTGCGTATCGACCCGGAGTATTCCAACGGTGTATTCTGGGTTAAAGATGCTTCACGGGCAGTCGGTGTAGCCAGGAAACTCAGCCAGGCCGAAGCACGCCAGGAACTGGCCGCCAGCGTGGCGCAGGACTACGCAAACATGCGTGAGCGCCGGGCCAGGGGCAGTTCACGAACACCACCGGTAAGCCTGGCTGATGCCCGCAACAATGCATTTTCACCACCATGGTCGGCTGAAAATATTTCCCGGCCCGCCAAGCCTGGACTACATGTCTTTGATGACATTGCGCTGGCAGAACTGGTACCGCTGATCGACTGGACACCTTTTTTCCAGACTTGGGAAATGCAGGGTCGTTATCCGGACATTCTTGAAGATGCAGATAAAGGTGAAGTAGCACGTAGCCTGTTTGCGGATGCTCAGGGCATGCTGGAACAGATTGTGGAAGAAAACTGGCTGGGTGCACGCGCAACTGTCGGTATTTTTCCGGCAGCAGCGAACGGTGATGATGTGGTGCTATACCGTGATGAATCACGCACGGACGAACTCCGGCATCTCAATTTCCTGCGTCAGCAAAAAGCCAAGGCAACAGGCCGCTACAACCGCTGTTTGTCAGACTACATTGCCCCCGTTTCCTCCGGGCTAAAGGATCACATCGGCCTGTTTGCGGTAACAGCAGGACTGGGGATTGAAGAAAAACTGGCACAGTTTGAAAAACAGCACGATGATTACAATGCCATCATGCTCAAATCCCTGGCGGACCGGTTGGCCGAAGCGCTTGCCGAACACACGCACCGCCGGGTACGCCGGACCTTGTGGGCCTACGACCCGCATGAGTCACTCGCAAACAAAGCACTGATCGCTGAGGACTATCGTGGCATACGCCCTGCACCCGGCTACCCCGCCTGCCCTGACCATAGCGAAAAGGAAAAGATATTTGAATTGCTGGATGCTGAACATAACTCCCAAATGGAATTAACCAGCGGCTATGCCATGTTACCGGCGGCGGCGGTCAGTGGTTATTACTTCGCCCATCCGCAAAGCAGTTACTTTGTACTGGGAAATATTCTCGAGGACCAGTTGCTGGACTATGCAAAACGCAAAAACATCAGCCCGGAGCAGGCACGCAGATTGCTGGTGGCTAATATCGAACTCTCGTCGTCCCCGGCCTGACCCGGGATCCTTACCAGATCAAATCATCAGGCACCGGGTTTTCATCTTCGCCCTTACCTTCGGCGCCTTGGAGGTCCGGGATATGATCCGGCGCAAACTGACGTATTTCTTCAATTTTGCCTGCCGGCATCAAGTGGTAATTGCCGCTTAAATACACCACGCCCAGCGTGCCATTATTGATTTCACTGATCTGTTCACGTGTCGCCAGGACACCGCGAATCCGCCCCTTGTAGAGAAAATTTCGCTTGTTATCAGCGGCGGCATTACGGACTCCACTTTCCTTGATGAGTAGCTGAATTTTCTGATTGATTTGACGGCGTTGGCGCTCCTGCTCACGTTTGCGTGCAATCACTGCCTCTTTCTGTTGCCGTTCGTCCTTGCTGCGAATCCTGTAGGCCTGATCGAGGGAGATTTCAGCCTTACTCTTTTTGGCTTTTGCTGCAGCAGGTCTGGGTTTGTGCTGCTTTTTTGACCGGGGTTCCGTTTTCTTTGAAGCCAGGCCCAGGGCCAGCAATTGATCTTTCAGACTGTTACTCATTTTGCTTTGAATATTATTTTGAATGGTCAGGCTTCAGAGCGGGGAAAGGTGGCGCGGCCAGAACTGTCGGCATCCCAGGGAAGATCAAAAAAAATCAACCCCGGAAACAACCCTGACCGCACCATTGACATGTTCGACGTACTTATTATATCAGCACATTGCCGGTAGAATTTTATTCCTGATTCTCTATATTCAACAGTTCTACTTCAAAAACCAATGTTGAGTTGGGAGGGATAGGACCGCCGCCACCTTCTCCATAACCTAACTCAGGGGCGATATAAAAAACGAACTTGCTGCCTATCGGCATCAGTTGCACACCTTCGGTCCAGCCTGCTATGACCCGGTTCAGGGCAAATGAGATCGGCTCGTTACGGGCATAAGAACTGTCAAATTCAGTTCCATCGAGCAGTGTTCCACGGTAATGCACCTCAACCGTATCAGTCGCTGCTGGTTTTGCACCTTCACCCATGGTCAGCACTTTATACTGCAATCCTGATGCGGTCGTCTGCACACCTTCTTTCAGCTTGTTTTCGGCGAGGAATTTCTGTCCTTCAACAAGATTGTCCTGGCCCGTAGCCGCCGTCTCTGCATGCTGTGCAGCCTGCCGTTTCTGTACATATTCCTGGCGAACTACGGCCGCTTCTTCAACCGTCATTGCCAGTTCCTCACCCTTGTAGGTTGCGCTAATGGCATCAATCAATGAATCCAGATCCACAGTGGTGCCCTGGTCACGCAGTGACTTGCCGATATCCATACCGATGATGTAACCCAGTTTTTGTTCGTCCGTATTCAATTCAGTAGCCCATGCGTTAATTGAGAAAATTACGGCGGCCAGTATCAGGCCGCAGCGTTGTAAAAAAATCATCCTGTCATTACTCCTGTTAAACAATTTGCGAATTGTCCACATAACTGGCCCCATACGCAAACAAAATGTTTCAAATTTCACACTGGGTTATGCTTCGCGCCATGAGTGTTCTAATTGCGACCTTGATCCTGTACCAGCTATTGTTGCTCTCCATCGGCTGGTGGGCCAGTAAACGCACCTCTGACAATGAGGATTTCTACCTTGGCGGCCGTAAACTGGGAGCCGCCGTTGCAGCCTTGAGCGCCTCGGCCAGTTCATCTTCTGCCTGGAGTTTGCTGGGCGTTTCAGGAGCTGCTTATGCCTGGGGCCTGCCGGCCATATGGCTGATTCCGTCTACCCTGCTGGGTTTTTTCATCAACTGGTTCTGGGTCGCACCGCGTATGTGGCAGCAAAGCCGGGAACATAATGCATTGACCCTGACAGAGTTCCTGGCCGGCCCGCACGGAGACCCGGCACGTACAACCATCATGAGGATAGGTGCCGCAGTGATCCTGTTCTCATTTACCTTCTATGTTGCGGCACAATTCCAGGCAGCAGGCCACACCTTTGCCAGTGCCCTGAACATGGACCCGGAAATAGCCATTGTGCTCGGAGCCGCCATTGTGCTGGCCTATGTCATGCTGGGTGGCTTCTGGGCCGCCAGTATCACGGATTCTCTGCAGGGCATATTGATGGCATCGAGTGCAGTCATCCTGCCGGTAATCGCATTGATCGCCGTTGGCGGCCCCGGCGTTTTACTGGCCAGTCTTGATACAGACGGTCTTTCAACCATCAACCTGTGGACCCGCCAGGAAAGCCTGGCCGCCGGCATCGGCTTTGTCATCGGCCTGGCCGGAATCGGCCTCGGTTATCCCGGCCAGCCCCACGTAGTCAACCGCTTTATGGCCATGGAAGACCGCAAGGCCATCCCAACCGCACGGCTGATCGCTATTACATGGGCGATAATTATCTACACCGGTATGGTATTGCTGGGCTGGTGCGGGCGTATCCTGGTATCGGCACTGGGCGACGGCGAACAGGTTTTATTCGCACTCGCCACCCTGCTGCTGCCATCCATACTCGCCGGCATCATGGTCTCCGCCATACTCTCCGCCATCATGTCCACCGCCGACAGCCAGTTACTGGTAGCAGCATCCAGCGTCAGCCACGACCTGCGCGACGGCAAAACAGCAACCCGCGAAAGCCTCAAACAGGCGCGCTGGGTAGTCTTACTCATCGGCATAGCTGCCATCACCCTGGCCATTTTCTCCCCCGAGGCGATATTCAGCCGCGTCCTCTTCGCCTGGCAAGCCCTGGCCGCCGCCTTCGGCCCACTGCTCATCATCACCCTGTGGCGCGGACCGGTCCGCCCTAACTGGCGCATTGCCGCCATGTCCTCAGGTTTTGTTTTAACAGTAATCCTTAATTGGACCACCGACACGCCGGGGGATATTGCTGAACGCTATATGCCAATGCTGATTGCCTTGTGATTGGCTTGGCGTGGGAGTGTTGATCGCAGGTAAGGGGGCATTTTTTGAGTGTGGCGTAGGAGCCGGGTAGCTTCTTCTGAGACACGCTGTGAATACATCCCTGTACGCTCTGACGCCAACGTCCTGTTGGCGAAGGTCTCAGAAGAAGCTACCCGACTCCTACTGTCAGCCTGAGAAACCGTTTCCAATTCTGCAAACAGGCCGCGCCTGTTTGCCCTGCTCTTGCCCTGCTCTTCCAGTCCCCTTTAAGGATGCTGAGGAAAGAGGCGCGACTGGCAGGAATGGTCAGAGGCACATGGATGTGCCGATATCAATGCTGCACAGGAAGTGCAAGCATTGATTAGCCGAAGGCTCAAAAGGTCATTTTAATGAGACTGTAACTGCACTTTCTTTTCGTTAGTTTTCTTTGTGCACGCAAAGAAAAGTAACTCGCCCCTTGGGGCGAAACACAAGAATGAAAAAAAGAAATCACTTATTAAATTGATTCATCAATTAATAAATGTTTGCATTTTACAATTCTAGTGTTATACTTCACTACAACACTAATAGAACACCGTTACACCAGTGAGAAACGAAATGATGAACCTGCACCCACACAACAGATTCCACATCCCCAACGGGCTGGCCATGTTTGCTGCCCTGTTGCTGCTCATCAGCAGTGTTGTTGGCTATGGAGTCAACCAGGAGGTGTATTCTTCCGGTCAGGAAATCATCACTTCAATAAAAACTGATAGCGCTGACAATGACAGTATTAACGATGCTGTCGAACACAAGCGCCACGGTCTTAAACTTGGTTTGTTGCTGTTCCGTCGCGGATAACAGGACGAGCATGACAACCCAGTGGAATGACAGTCAGCCGATCTATTGGCAATTAAAAGAACGGACCATTGCCATGATCCTTGATGGTACGCTAACCGAGGGACAAGCCCTCCCCTCGGTTCGTACCGTGGCTTCAGACTTTCAACTCAATCCAATTACGGTATCCAAATCCTACCAGGCGCTGGTGGACGACGACCTGGTCGAAAAACGCCGCGGGTTGGGTATGTTTGTGCGCGAAGGTGCGCGACAAAAACTGACAGAAAGTGAACGGGAAAAATTCCTTAATGATGAATGGCCCGCCATGGTTCTCCGCATCCAGCAACTGGGTCTTGATGTTAATAAACTAATCCAATCCTCTACAGAAAAAGAAGGCAACACCTGATGAACTATGTCATTGAAGCGCAGGGACTGACCAAGCGCTACAGCCGCACCATAGCTGTTGATAATATTGACCTGCAAATCCCCTCGGGCCGGATCGTCGGCCTGATTGGCCCCAACGGCGCCGGAAAAACCTCGGCACTTAAAGCCATCCTGGGTCTGGCAACCTATGATGGTGAACTGAGCGTTCTTGGCAAAAGCCCTTCCAGGGACAGGGCAGCCCTGATGGAGGACGTCTGTTTTATCGCTGACGTTGCCGTCCTGCCCCGCTGGATCCGGGTCTGGCAATTAATTGATCTCACCGAAGACATACACCCCAAATTTTCCCGCGAGAAATGCATGCAATACCTGTCTACGACCAAGGTCACGCTGGACCACAGGGTCAAACAGCTTTCCAAGGGTATGGTGGCACAGTTACACCTGGCTATCGTCATGTCGATCGATGTCAAGCTGCTGGTGCTTGATGAGCCCACCCTGGGCCTGGATATTCTTTTTCGCAAACAGTTCTATACCAACCTGTTAAACGATTACTTCGATGAAGAACGCACCATTCTGATCACCACCCACCAGGTTGAAGAGATCGAACACATCCTCAGCGACCTGATTTTTATAAAGGATGGCCGTATTGCTCTCGACAGCAGCATGGACGATGTGCAGCAACGCTATGCAGAACTGGTGGTTCCGCCTGACATGGCGGCAGCAGCCCGTGAACTACGGCCCATGAACGAGCGCGAACTGTTTGGACGGCATATATTCCTCTTTGATAACGCCAACCGCGCGCAACTCAAAGAACTCGGAGAGGTTCGCACCCCCAGCGTGGCCGACCTGTTTGTCGCGATCATGAACGGAGGTGAGTCATGAACCGTTTAATGGCATTGGTAAGACGCGAATTCTGGGAAAACAAGGGTGCCTTCCGGACCACACCGCTGGTTATCGGCGGAATCTTCCTTGCAGCCATGGTGATGTTCCTGGTCACATTCAATCAGTTTGATAATGAATTCCAGTCGTTGAAGGAATTGCTACGCTTTCTTGCGCAACAGGATGTCGACGTGCGGGACAGGATTCTCCACGCAGCAAACCTCGAAATATCGGCAATTTTCTCCACCGTGCTGGCCTTCGTCGTATTTTTCTACCTGCTGGGTTCCCTGTACGATGACCGCAAGGATCGCAGTATCCTGTTCTGGAAATCGCTACCGGCCTCCGACACACTGACACTTGCCTCAAAATTGCTGGCAGCCATGGTCGTGGCACCGTTCATCTTCTGGGTCGTTTACGTCATCACACATATCGTGATAATGGCGCTGTTTGCAGTAGTTGTCATGGTGCTGGGTGAAAACCCGTGGACGCTGTTCCTCAGCCTTGGCAGCCCTTTCAAGGCCTGGAGCCTGGTCCTGTTAAGCTATTTTGCTCAATCCATCTGGGCCCTGCCCCTGTATGGCTGGCTGATGCTGGTCTCCTCGTTTGCACCACGTATACCATTGCTGTTCGCAATCCTGCCGCCGGTGGTACTGGGTGTGCTGGAACTGTGGATAGATTTTCTGAAGACCTTCACCCTGAATGACAACCTGTTTGGTCTTTTTGGTCATTGGTTTGCCAACAGTCCCATCATCATGTCTGCCGACGAAAATGAAGACAATATTGGGGCGGCACTGGGCATACCGATTACCAGTGACTTTGACCACCAGGTTACTGTGGCCAATATGTTTGACCGGCTATTTTCCACCGATATGCTTATCGGCCTGGCTATCGCCGCAGTCTTCCTGGGTGCTGCACTGTGGTTCAGGCATCGCGCGACCGAGAGTTGACACTGACAAGCTTTGACCATGCTTGTTGGAGAAGCTTGAATTCCGAATAAATCGGGGTTAAGCCTACCGGGTAACTGTACCTCTCAGCCCGTGGTACAGTTACCCGGTAATTTTTATTTCCGTTCTCATGAATGGAGAACCGTTACTGACAAACTGCTTTCATGGTCACAAACACAGATATCAACAGACCACCGCAATGGTTGGCCCTGCACTTTCCGGACCTGGTTGAACAAGCCAGTCTGAAACGTCTCGCCGCCTGGTGTTATCAGTACAGCAGCCAGGTTTGTATCACCGGACAATATAACAGCCTGTTACTGGAAGTTGCCGCCAGCCGGCGTTTGTTCGGCGATGCTGAAAGATTGGCAAAACGCATCAATACGGAACTTGGGCAACTGGGCCACCGTGTTGTCAGCGGCATTGCACCCACACCGGAAGCGGCCCACCTGGCTGCAGGGAACGGCCTGCATATCCGCACGAGTGGTGATATACGTAAAAGCATCGGCACGCTCAACATCGACAGCCTGAATTTACCAGCCACGGCGATACAGGCCTTGCATAAGATGGGGTTTCGCACCATCGCCGAGGTTTTCCGCCTACCACGCAAGGCACTGGCAAGACGGATGGGACTGACGACAAGTGACTACCTGGACCGTTTGCTGGGCCACCGTCCCGACCCCTGTAAAAGCTTCCGCCCACCGGACAATTTCTCGGCCGGCGTGGATTTACCGGATACGGAACACACACAGGGTCTGATCTTTCCGCTGAAACGGCTGCTGCAGGAATTATGCGGGGTGCTGCGTGCCCGTGACCGTGGCATACAGGTTTTGCAAGTTCGCTTACAACTGGATAAAGGTACAGAAAGCATCCGTCTGAACCTGCGCCAGGCAACACGTTCTGAATCCCACCTGATGCTGTTGCTGCGTGAGCGCCTGGAGCGTCTGCGGCTACCCCGGCCGGTACGTCATATCCGCTTACAGGCCTTACATTTTCTGCCCTGTGTGGCAGTCCAGACAACTTTACTGAAGGAGGCCGGCAAGCCCTCGACGGAAGCGGACAGTGATGTCATTGAACGTCTGCAAGCCAGGCTGGGGATGGGGTCTGTCAAGGGAATCCAGGGTTTGCAGGATCACCGTCCCGAACACAGCTGGGCTTTACGGGAACTGGATGAACCAGCCGCCTACACCACACGGCCAGGCCGGCCGGCCTGGCTATTGCCCGAGCCACAACGCTGCCGGATTGATGACTACCACATACTGTCGGGCCCTGAACGTATAGAGTCCGGCTGGTGGGACGGCAGGGACTGTCGCAGGGATTATTTCGTTGTGCGGGATTCAAAAGGCGGCACCCTGTGGGCGTTTCATGAATACAAGCCGCACCCCGGTTGGTATTTACACGGTTTATTCTCATAAAGTGCCTATAATGGCCACAGCACTGAATGGGGCCTAACAAAAGATCATGAACGCTTTGGGTAAACTTTTTCTGAAGGGACTCGCAGTTGTCATACCGGTCGCGTTGACACTGGCCATCTTGTGGTGGATAGCCACAAGTGCAGAACAGTTGATGGGTGCGGTATTGAAATTCACCCTGCCCGATGGCTGGTATGTACCGGGTATGGGTCTGGTATCCGGTCTCGCCCTGATTGCATTGATCGGGCTGTTATCCCATGTCCTCATATTCCAGAAGCTGTTTAACCTGGGAGACGCCATCTTTCACCGACTGCCACTGGTCAAGACCATCTACACCGCCATCAAGGACTTTATCGGCTACCTGAACCCGGACAAAGAAAGTGAAATGAATAAAGTGGTGATGGTGCAGTTGCCCGGCCAGTCATTTCAGCTCATCGGCTTTGTCACCCGGGAGCAATTTGACGACCTGCCATTTACACCCACAGCCGAAGATCCGGTTGCCGTGTATATGCCAATGAGTTATCAGATTGGCGGCTACACCCTGTTCCTGCCCCGCAGCTCGCTGACACCACTGGACATACCCTTTGAACAGGCCATGCGCCTGGTCCTGACCGGTGCGGTCTCCAAGCAACGTGAAGACGCTGATGTGGAAACTGGCGGTAATTCCGGTGTTGAAACCGGCAACCCATAATCCGGTTAAACTTCAGACCACCCGCTTTTCAGAATTCATCTCCAACACGGCCAACAGGCCACGCAATACCAGATCCGGCACCACCTGGTCAAACAGGCCGGTACCACCAAACAGGGTTGCAAAACCACCGGTGGCGATCACCTTGGGGCGTTTACCGGAAAATTCCTCCAGCTGAATCCTGTGGATGATTTCATGCAGCGCTCCGAGGTGGCCGAAATATAAGCCGGACTGGATACTTGCAGCCGTAGTGCGACCCAGGCAGGTATCCTTGCGCATGATTTCGACCGAACCGAGCTTTGATGTACCACTTTCAAGCGCCTGCATCGACATTTTCAGACCGGACAGGATTACACCGCCCCGGTAGGAACGGTCCTTACCAACGGCACACAGCGTGGTTGCCGTACCAAGATCCACGATAACCAGGTTTTCACCGGGAAACAGATCAACCCCGGCGATGGCATTGGCGATGCGGTCGGAACCCACTTCCAGTGGGTTTCTGTATTGGATTTTCAAACCGGTTTTGACACCTGCCTGCAAGATGAACGGGCGGATATCAAAATACTTCTGGCAGGCAGCCGAGATCGCATAGATCGCTTCCGGTACCACGCTGCATAGGGCGATTTCAGTTACCTGGTTGGCGTCAATCCCGTTTTCGCGTAACACGGAACGGAAAAACAGACCGTATTCATCTGATGACGAGCCTGTTTTTGAAGCCTTGCGGAAAGTCAGTAAAACGCGGCCTGATTCATACACACCACCATAAATATGACTGTTACCCACATCCAGGCATAACTTCATGAGACTGTCTCCAGCAATTGGTTGATTGTTTTTGCCAGTGCACCACTATCCGCACAATAAACCGGTTCGCGCTTCGGCGTATGCAAGCAAAACGGATGGGCCTTGTTACTGATATCCGCCAGGTCATTATGCACTACGGCATCAACCTTTGAATTAACGAACTGCTTCCTGACCGCCGCAATACGTTGTTGCAGATCCCCGGTATCAGTCAGTTTGAAACCAATGACCTGCATTGCCGGGTTCCTGGACCAGGTTTTTAGCTGGTCCAACAGTTTCGGGGTTGGTTTCAGACGCAACAACAAATCTGAATCTGAGGATAATTTGCCTTGTTTGTTTTGTAGCTGTGCGCCGTTTTCCATTTCAACTGAAACCACGCTGAAGTCACTGACCGCTGCGGCGTGAATGACAAAATCATAATCATCCGAAGCAAGCAGATCCCGCAAACGGGCCTCGAGGTCAGTAAAGCTGTAATACGTCACCTTTTTACGCACCAGCCCCGGCTGTATGGCGTCTTCTGCACCCAGCCAGGTAAGCTCATGTCCCGCAGATGTCAGTTCATCTGCCAGGCTGGCTGCTGTCCGGCCACTGCTCATATTGCCGATGTAACGCACCGAATCAATGCGTTCCCGGGTACCACCCGCTGTAATCAGGATACGTTTGCCGGAAACCTGCCGGTCAAAGGCAAACAGGCGTTCAACCGTTTGCAGAATCTCGGCCGGTTCCAGCATCCGGCCCTCTCCCTGCTCACCACAGGCGAGCTCACCCTCAGCCACCGGCAAAACGTGAATACCCCCATTGTTTCAGACGCTTAACGCTCTCCTGAGTTGGCGGGTAGCGCCACATGCGGGTGTTCATGGCTGGCACGACGAGCATGGGTTTACCCTGCCCGTAGGCAGCCTGCCAGACGGTACTTACGGCATCATCGGCGATGCCTGCCGACAGCTTGTTGATCAGATTCGAGGTGGCGGGTGCGGCAATGATGATATCTGCCCATTTTCCAAGCGAGATATGCTCCATGGCCTGGCCGGGTGTGAAGACATTATCAAATACCATATCGGCACCGAGGCCCTGCAATGTAGAAGGACCGACAAACTCAGACACACTGCGGGTGCAGGCAACCCGGACTCTGTGGCCGCGTTTTATCCACTCCGAAATCAAAGACGATGCCTTGGCGCATGCGATCGAACCTGACATCAGCAGCAAAATGTTGGGCTTCACCTGTGAGGATTCAGATTTCGACATTATCAATCAACCTCGTATTGCCCAGCCGTGCAGCCGCCAGGCGCCGGCCAGCAATGTCTTCGACATAATCCACATCAAATCCCTGCGTGGCCAGTACTTTCCTGGCCTCATTTGCTGAACGGCTCTGTTTCAGCGTGGCATACAGTGACGCGGCCTTTGCCCTGCTGCCGGCATCCAGACGCTGATTGCGCGAACTCATGGCCTGGCCATCCGCTTCACGGACCGTCGCACAGGCAACGATATTCACCGGCATGAAAAATGCAGATGCCATATCGCGGATCAATTGCAACTGCTGGTAGTCTTTTTCACCAAAATAAGCATTATCGGGCCTGACCAGGTTCAATAAACGCATTACCACGGTCAACACACTATCGAAATGGCCCGGGCGATGGGCACCGCACAAGCGCTGGCTGAAATCGCTCTCGGTGACCTTGAAGCGGTAATCATCGGCATAAATCTGTGCCGCATCCGGTAAAAACACAGCGTCCACACCTGCCTTCCTAAGACGCTCAAGATCCTTCCGAAAATCGTTAGGGTAGGCATTGAAGTCGGCGCTATCATCAAATTGCTTTGGATTTATGAACACACTGACGATGGTTAAAACATTTTGTTCCCGACTGGCTTTAACCAGTGACAAATGCCCCTGATGCAAAGTACCCATGGTCGGCACAAAACCCACCGGGGTTGCATGCACGGCGGCACGCCAGGTTTGCCACTCTCTAATGGAAGTAAATGTTTTCATTGGCCATAGCTCTCATCAGCCGCTGGAAAACTGCCGCTTTTCACATCACTGGCATAGGCATTGAAAGCCTTCAGCAACACCGAGCGGCCATCCAGGTACTTGCGTACAAATTTTGGTTTGAAATCACTGGATAGACCCAACAGATCCTGCATCACCAGCACCTGCCCATCGGTGCGGGCACCAGCACCTATACCGATCGTGGGGATATTCAACGATGCCGTAATTTCAGCAGCCAGTTCATCGGGAACGCACTCCAGCACAAGTGCAAAACAACCGGCCTGCTCACAAGCCTGGGCTTCTTCCCTGAGTATCCGGGCGGCACTGTCGCCACGCCCCTGTACCCGGAAACCACCGAGTTGGTTGACAGATTGCGGTGTCAGGCCCAGGTGCCCCATGACCGGCACACCGGATTTGACGATGTGGCTGATGGTTTCAACATTGCCTTCGATACCTTCCAGCTTGACCGCATGGGCACCTGCTTTCATGACACTGGCAACGGCGCGCATGTTATCCGTCAGCGACTGGCGGAATGACAGAAACGGCATGTCACCGACGATAAACTTGTTCTTCGTACCACGGGATACACTTTCAATATGCCGGCACATCATTTCAATATCGGCCGGAATCGTCGTGCCATAGCCATGCATGACCATGGCAGCGCTGTCACCCACCAGGATCACATCCACATCTGAATCCTGCACGATACGTGCCGAGGTGTAGTCATAGCAGGTCAACATGACAATTTTTTCACCGCGGGCCTTGCAGGCCTGGAAATCTAAAACGTTCATAGTGCTTGCTCCCACAGATCACCTTGTCTGTTTTCATCTTGGAAATAGCCAACAAAAGCACGGTAGATATCCTGCATGGGGTCACCCGCCAATGCATTCAGGTTACGCTCAATCATTTGTTTGTCGTTACGCGCCAACGGGCCGGTCAGAGCCGATTCAGGTGCCTGAATAAAATTGGCTACAGTCTGCTTCAGATAGGGATGCAAAGTTTCGGCAGGCAACTCAAGCTGTTGCTCAAAGCGCCCGGCAACACCTTTCCATAACAGCGTTGCAAAATTGCCAGCCATCACACACAGGGCGTGGTAGCTGGCCTTGTCCTCGACATTGATGGCAAAGTGCGGGTTGGGCAGGTCCGGAAACAGTTCATCAAAACGAAAGCCCGTCTCGAGCATGAACGACATCGACTTGTAAGTCTGCAGATCATAAAGACTTTCGGCAAAAGTCATCAGCGGGTGCGCCCCGGCAACACCGGGAACACTCAAAGCCCCGCTGCAGTGAATCAGCTGTTTTTCATGCAGGAACGGATACTGTTTCAGCAACGCGCCAATGGCAGTGTCTGAAACCAGCAGTAAAACACGATCTGCCTTGCCAAGCGTTTCACGCAGACGCTGTTCAGCATCGGGTGATGTAAAGGTATTGAATGACGACCGGCGGTCGCGGGTCCAACGGGTATGGGGAATTTCCAGAAGGTGGAAATACTGTGAAAAGTGACGCGCAAGCCTGCCGCCACCAACAATAGCGTAGTTCATCATAGCGGTACCTGTCCTCCGGGGATCAAGTCCTGTTTGTTACAGGCCTGCAGGGCAGACCCAACCTGCCGCTTTGCATTTCCGGACCGGTAACCGCCATTAAAGGTCGGTTCATTTATTCCAAGTGCCGCAAAGCAGTCACTCATTATACTCCATCCAAAACCCAAAGGGTGAGTCCTTCAATTTTGGCACATAACTCAAGCCCGGTACGGGTTACGGGTCCTGAGACCTTCGCGAACAGGACGTTCGCGGAAGAGCCTACACGGATGTACTCGTGGCGTGTCTCTGGACCCGTAACCCGTAGCGGGCGAGTCGAAGCCACCACCCTCAGTATTTAAGGTTAAGATGTAGATTCCTGTTTTTCAGATACGTGATATGACACCCCATGAAGAAAACCCTGCTAACAATATTCTTAATACTAATGCTGGCAATCATCGCACTGTTCATCTACCCCTCACCCATAGACTCTGTTGCCTGGAACCCACCCACCGCCCCGCAACTTTCCGGTCCCACCGCCCCGAATAACTTACTGGCCTCTGCGGACATACTGGCCCGGGGAGAGGTTTACGGACCGGAAGATGTAGCCATAGATCAACAGGGCCGTATCTATGCAGGCACCCAGGATGGCTTCATCAAACGGGTATTGACTGACGGCACGGTAGAAACCTGGGTTAGCACCGGTGGACGGCCACTGGGTTTGCAGTTTGATCACGACGGTAATCTGGTTGTTTGCGATGCCTATAAGGGTCTGCTTTCAATTGATCCTGCCGGGGAAATCACCGGGTTGACAACCGGTGTGAATGGCCTGCCCTTCGGCGTTGCCAATGATGTCGATATGGCCAGTGACGGAAAAATCTACTTCACCGATGCCTCCAGCAAATGGAACCAGGGCAACTATATGCTGGATCTGCTGGAAACCCGCCCCTATGGCCAGTTTCTGGTTTATAACCCAACAGATAAAACGACCACGTCGCTGATCGATAAAATATATTTCAGCAACGGTGTCGCAGTTTCAGAGCATGAAGACTTCGTACTCATCAACGAAACCTGGCGGTACCGCATTGTCCGCTACTGGTTAAAAGGCGAGAAGGCCGGCACCCATGATATTTTCATCGACAACCTGCCCGGTTTCCCCGATGGCATATCAGCCAACCGCAACGGGCGCTTCTGGCTCGCACTTCCAACACTGCGGCTACCTGCCGTGGACAGCATGCATCCCAAACCCTGGCTTAAGAATATTTCAGCCAAACTGCCGGACTGGTTAAAACCCAAACCAATTGATTATGGTTTTATTCTCGGCCTGGATGAAAAAGGCAACATCGTCACCAGCCTGCACGACCCGGACGGCACAAATCTCAGGGAAATAACCTCGGTAGAAGAACATGGCGGGTATTTATATATCGGCTCACTCAGCAATGACAGGATCGGCCGGTTTGTTTTAAAAGGGCTCTAGCCACCGATATCAGCAAGCAAGGCGGGGTCAGAGTAAAGTGCCAGAGTGGTCACTCTGGCACTTTACTCTGACCCCAATTATTTAGCCCATATAACTTTTTCAGTGTGTGTACAAAATCAGATATTTGCTGTATGTAACACATGCGTGATACACTTTGATGCATGAAAACATCCGTAATACACACTCGAATTGATTCCAATCTTAAGGCTGATGCTGAAAGCATATTGGAAAAGATCGGTCTCACCTCGTCTGAAGCCGTGCGCCTGTTTTATCGTCAGATCGAATTGAATCAGGGTATTCCTTTTGATGTGAAAATACCCAATAAGTTGACTGTAGAAACATTAGCTAAAAGTGATCGTGGCGAAGATATCTACTCGGCAAAAGATGCAGATGATTTATTTGATCAACTCGACATCTAGATGCGCCGAGTCGAATATTCCGGACAGTTCAAACGAGACTTAAAGCGAATTAAAAAACGCGGTAAGGATATGCATGAAATCAGGATACCCATGAAATTGCTCATCGAAGGCAATGATCTTCCTGAAATATTCCTTGATCATCCCCTTAAGGGTAACTGGAAAGGTTGTCGAGACTTACATATCCAGCCAGATTGGATTCTTATTTATCGCCTGATCGGAAATCTCGTTCGATTTGAGCGCACAGGATCGCATTCAGATTTGTTTTGAGTTCGAATGCGTGCCTCAACAACGATCGATAATGCTTCGTGTTACCTGTCTGATCTTCTGCCAAAGAAGTGCTTTTGGTATATCTATTGAAAGTGCTTGCATACAACGCTCCATCATTGCCAGATCGATCAGGTCACGGCTGAAGACAGCGTCATCCCGCCATCGATCCGAGTTGGCCAGCAGTTTACTGGTCACCATGTCCAGAAGAGTCAATGTCGCTATGCCACAGATTTCATCCTGAAAATCCGGGCTGTCCAGTTGAATTCGCCCTTCCAATATAATTTCAAATTTGATCAGGTAGTTATCTGTTGGCTTTGTTCGCAAAGATCGCAGCTGATCGGCAAATTCTTCGCAGGCCCCCTGCTGGTTGCCAAACCGCTTCGCAGAAAACACTTTGATAATTGAACCTGACTCTTTTTAACTGTATATATATACAGCATGAGTTCACCCCATGCACTAAACAACTATGCAGAACTGGTCTGCACCAGCAATTTTACCTTCCTCAACGGCGCCTCACACCCACAGGAACTGGTCACGCGTGCTGCAGAGCTGGGTTATAAGGCCATTGCGCTGACCGATGAGTGCTCGTTGGCCGGCATTGTGCGCGCCTTTGAAGAAACCCGGCGCTGTAACATTGAACTCATATCCGGCAGCCTGTTCAGACTGGAAAATGGTTCACGGCTGGTGCTGTTGGCCGAAGACAGTACCGGTTATGCGCAGCTGTGTACGCTGATTACACGCGGACGGCGCAATGCACCCAAGGGCAGTTATAAACTGCCGGACAGCGCTTTTGAGGACAAGCTCGACCATTGCCTGGCACTGTGGCTGCCAGGAACCCGCAATAATGACTCTGAAAATGATTTACTGACCGCACACTGGGTGGCCTCACACTTTCCCGACCGAGGCTGGCTGGCGGTCAGTCTCAACCTGGGTTCCGATGATAATTTACAACTGGCACAGCTGCTTGGCACTGCCCAAGCCGCCGGATTGCCAGTGACAGCCTGCGGCGATGTGCAAATGCATATCCGTTCACGACGTATGTTGCACGATGTACTGGCAGCCATCCGGCATGGCTGCAGATTGCCGGAACTGGGTTACCGTGCCCTGCCCTGCGGTGAACGGCACCTGCGTAGCTGGCAGCGCCTGGGCACACTGTATCGCCGGGAACTGCTGGATGAATCCGTGCGTATCGCCCAACGCTGCCAATTCCGCCTGGATCAGTTGCACTACCAATACCCGCATGAAGTTGTGCCACAGGGTGTGAGCAGCGCTGCCCATTTACGGGACCTGACCGAAGCCGGTATCAGGCAACGCTGGCCAGCCGGTATCAACAGCGAACTGTGGCAGCAGATTGAACGTGAGTTGGCGCTGATTTCAGAACTACATTACGAATCCTATTTCCTGACGGTCAATGACATCGTCCAGTTTGCACGCAGCCAGGACATCCTTTGCCAGGGACGCGGCTCCGCTGCCAATTCCGCTGTCTGTTATTGCCTGGGGATCACCGAGGTGGATCCGGCGCGGATGAATATGCTGTTCGAGCGCTTTATCTCCCGCGAACGCGATGAGCCGCCGGATATCGATGTCGATTTCGAACACGAACGCCGCGAGGAGGTTATCCAGTATATCTACCGCAAATACGGACGTGAACGGGCGGCGCTGGCGGCGACTGTCATCAGCTACCGGCCACGCAGCGCCATACGCGACGTTGGCAAGGTGTTGGGCTTCAGCCTTGCCGAGGTTGACCAACTCGCCCGTAATATATCGTGGTGGGATGAACCGGATCGTTTTGTCAGCAGACTCGCCGAACAGGGTGTATCGACAGATGACCTGAAAGTCCGGCAACTGCTGTACCTGGTGCAAAACCTGGTCGGCTTCCCCCGTCACCTGTCCCAGCATGTCGGTGGTTTTGTGATTTCTGAAAACACTCTGGCTTCGCTGGTACCGGTCGAAAATGCCACGATGGCGGATCGCACCGTCATCCAGTGGGACAAGGACGACCTTGAAACCCTGGGCTTGCTTAAAGTGGACTGCCTGGCGCTCGGCATGCTGACCGCCATTCATCGCTGTCTTGACCTGGTGAATGATTTTCACGGCACCGATATGGGTCTCGCCGATGTACCGGCCGAAGACCCTGAAACCTACAGCATGATCCAGAAAGCCGACACCATCGGTGTATTCCAGATCGAATCGCGTGCTCAAATGGCCATGTTGCCACGCTTGAAGCCTGCCTGTTTCTATGACCTTGTAATTGAAGTCGCGATTGTCAGACCCGGCCCCATACAGGGCAACATGGTGCACCCCTACCTGCAACGCCGGCGTGGACTGGAGCAGGTTGTATATCCCTCGGAGGCCCTGCGCAAAGTGCTGCAACGTACGCTGGGCGTGCCGATTTTCCAGGAACAGGTCATGCAAATTGCCATGGTGGCAGCCGGCTTCAGCGGTTCGGAAGCCGATGTACTACGCCGCTCAATGGCCGCCTGGGCACGGCGTGGCGGTATGGAGCACATGCGCCAGCGACTGGTCAACGGCATGCTGGAACGGGGTTACCAGCGTAGCTTTGCAGAGCAGATATTTGACCAGATCAAGGGTTTCGGGGAATACGGGTTCCCGGAATCACACGCCGCCAGTTTTGCACTGCTGGTCTATGTATCGGCATGGCTGAAATGCCACCACCCCGCAGCCTTCTCCTGCGCCCTGCTCAACTCACAACCCATGGGTTTTTACCAACCGGCACAACTGGTCCAGGATGCCCGTCGCCATGGCGTCACCGTGTTACCGGTGGACATCCGCTACAGCGACTGGGATTGTGCGCTAATACGCAACTCAGAAAATATCCCGCAACTACGACTGGGTCTGCGTCTGGTCAAGGGTCTTGGGCAACAGACTGCCAAACGTATCAGCAACGCCCGTAACGACAAACTGTTTACCGGTGCACAGGATCTATGTACCCGCGCACAACTGAACCGACGCGAACTCGCCGTACTGGCTGAAGCCGCCGCACTCAGGGGCGTTGCAGGCCACCGTCACCGTGCCCGCTGGGAAGTGGCCGCAACGGAGAAACAACCGGCAGACTTACTCCAGGGCATCAACCGGCCAGATGATGCGACCGCCATCCGCCCCGCATCAGAGACCGATGACCTGCAGGCAGATTATGCCGCCACAGGGCTGACACTGGGCCGCCACCCTGTCGCATTGATACGTGGCATTCTAAGGCAGCGACGGGTCAGGACAGCGCAACAACTACTGCAATTAAAACACGGCACCCATACCCGTGCCTGTGGCCTGATCACCATGCGGCAACGGCCCATGACCGCCAATGGCACCATCTTCCTGACCCTCGAAGACGAAACCGGACACGTCAACGTGGTGGTCTGGCAACGCCTGTGGGAACGCCAGCGCGATATCATTCTCCATGCAGCATTGATCGCCGTGGATGGCGTGATGGAGAGTGACGGCGAGGTATATCACCTGATTGCCCGGCGTGTGCATGATTTTGGCGGCTTGATGAAAGGGCTGAAGACCAAATCGCGAGATTTTTGTTGACCTACAAGAATCCACAGAATCAAGCCGGGATTATGTACAGGATGTACGGTATATCGCGAAAGAGCACATGGATGTGCGGCGCGATTGTGTCAGTTTTGCACGGCGTATCAATGACCAATTCCTAAAACTGGCACCACTTGCAGCGAGTCTCAGGGGGATGTACCCGTGTCGCGGCGACAGGATGGTGCCAGTCTTGAAGAACCCACTATTCGGGGATTCGCAGGAAGCTGGGTGCTCCTCCAGAGACACGCTGTGGATACAATCCCTGTACGCTCTGTAAAAAACATCCCTGTTTTTTAAGGTCTCTGGAGGAGCACCCAACTCCCTGCGAATTGTGCGAGTCTGGGAGTATTGGCTCAAACTGTTTGCCATTTTTCACGGTCTCTTGCACATAACAGTGCCAATGTTGGTGTAAAGACGTGATCTGCGGTTATAATCGCCCGCTACAAATAATCACCAATTACGATCACTTACATGCGAATTCGAAAAATCCTGCTTACCCTGCTGTTGACCCTGGTTTCCGTCAGCGTAAATGCAGCTGGAGATTACAAGGCTGGCAAGATAAAGGCCTACACCTGCACCGGCTGTCATGGAATTGTCGGCTATAACAATACCTATCCGACTTACCATGTTCCGCGTATCGGTGGGCAAAACAAGGAATACCTGGTCCTCTCATTGCAGGCTTTCAAATCAGGTGAACGCAAACACAAAAACATGAACCTGCAGGCCGAAGCCCTTTCTGGTCAGGATATTGAAGATATTGCGGTGTACCTTGCTGGACAAACGAATAAGCCGGGTGCTGATTCTGCCGGCGATGCGACTGAAGGGCGAAACAAATCGGCGGTCTGCCATGCCTGTCACGGCCCCACGGGAACGAGCATCCTGCCAATTTACCCAAACCTGGGCGGGCAACAGCAGAACTACCTGAGCAAAACACTGTACGGATTCCGTGACGGGAGCCGTCAGAATGTCATCATGAATGGGTTTTCTGCCAACCTCAGTGACGACGACATCGAAGATATCTCAGCCTGGTACGCGAGTCAGCAAGGCCTCACCGAAATCAAGGATAAGTAAGGCTTACTTGTAATACGGGTTTTCACCAGTGGCATGGTCGGTGGCATCAATAACCGCCGTCACTTCCGGAAAATATTCCTTCAGCGTCTTTTCAATACCCTCTTGCAGGGTAACATTGGCCATCCCGCAACCATGACAGCCACCACCAAAACGTAGAACCACTTCGATTTTGTCCGTGATCTCCTCCAGTGTAACCACACCGCCATGCGACGCCAGGCCGGGGTTGATTTCCGCTTCCAGAACCCAGGCAATCTTCTCTGACAGGTCTGCCGCGTCCTTCGGCTTGGTGCCCTTGATACCCGGCGCCTTGATGGTTAACTGGCCGCCCGCATCGGACTTTTCAAAATCAATCTTGGCCTCATCCAGCCAGCGTTCGCTGCTTTCAGGGACGTACAGATTGAACTGGTCATAGTTAAATTCGAGCTCTTTTTCGCCGGACTGACCCGCGACATGGAACTGCAGATCACAGGAAGCAAGTGGGGTTCCCGGTTTGATCACGGTCAGATGCAGACCGATGTCATCCATCTCCTGCTGGGCAATCAATCTTCCGAAATATTCCTGGGCGCTTTTTGTAATCTCAATCATTTATGTTCCAATTTTTAAAGGGGTCATCGACCCCACTAGCTGCATACAAGGCTTTGGCAAGCATCGGCAGCGAAATATCCAAACGCCAATCCATACCTGAATGGGTGCCATCGAACTCTTCAAAATGGTGTCCGATATTCAGCTTTTCAAGGCCTTTTATAAAGGCGCGGGTTCCATACTGAATGTTGTATTGGTCACGGTTACCGACATCAATATAGAGCATATGCAGTGAAGAAAGTTGCACAGCGTACGTTTCAAGCAGGTTAAGCGGGTCATGAGATAACCACCGGCTCCAGCGATGTTCATCCATTTCACAGGTATGCAGGTCAAATGGCAGCTGGATAGCTGTCTGCGGGCTGTCGCCGGGATCATAACTGGCGGCCATGGCCAGCGTCATCAGGGTTGAGTAATCCGGTGAGCCCGGTGACTTCTTGTTCCAGAAGTTTTTCAGAAAACGATAGGGGTCGCCGCCCAGTGCCGACAACATGGCTGCCGCACGCGGAAATTCCGGCCGGTAAACCCATTCAAAACCGATGTCACCGGCATGCGATGCCAGGCCACCCCAGGTATCCGGATAATACATGGCGTGCGCCAGTGCGCCGTAGCCACCTGACGATTTGCCGAATACACCGCGGCCATCCCGGTTATCCATGACATTGACATGCCTGGACAGAAACGGGACCAGTTCCTCTACCACGTAATCGGCATAGCGGCCGACCGCTGACGAATTCACATATTGATTGCCACCCAACGAGCTATAGCAATCCGGCATGGCTACCACCACCGGTGGCATTTCACCGCTGCCGATCAAACGGTCCAGCCGTTGCGGCAGGTTTTCACCCTGGTTTTTCCAGTTCAGATGACCGGGGCCGGCGTTGGTGAACGCGGCAAAATCCCACAAAGTGACAAAAGCATTGCCCGATTCGGAATAACCCGGGGGCAAATAAACGTGGAAATCCCGTGCGCACGGATCAGACCAGATATTATCTTTCAGGACTTCCGATTGGTGTTTGAAACAGACGACTTCACCCTGAGGCCATTCAGATTGGGGTCGTACAACCATGAGCCTTACAGATCTTTTGCAGTTTCAAAATACGCCAGCAGGTCCTCACGTAATTCTTCGTGCTCAAGCGCGTAATCGACGGTGGCCCTGATAAAACCCTGGCGGCTACCGCAATCGTAACGCACACCATCGAAGGCGTGCGCCAGCAACGGCTGGCTGGCGAGTTGGACGGCTATCGCATCCGTCAGCTGAATTTCACCCCCGACACCGGCGCGCACCGATTCAAGCAAAGAGAATATCTCTGCGGGCAATATATAACGGCCGACCACACCCAGGTTGGATGGCGCAACATCCGGCGCGGGTTTCTCAACGATCTCCTGGATATAATCCCGCCCGGTGGAATCTTTCTGAACCGAGACAATTCCATAGCGGTCCGTCATGGATGCGGGAATTTCCTCTACACCGATGCTACCGGCACCGGTGGCGTGATACTCATCCACCATTTGTTTCAGACAACCAGCTTGTGGTGAGCGGATCAGGTCATCGGCCAGCAAAACGGCAAATGGTTCATCACCCACCAGTTGTTTTGCGCACCAGACCGCATGCCCCAAACCCAGCGCTTCTTCCTGTATTACGTAACTGGTCGATACATGTGGAGGGATAATGTTGTTGATACGCTCAAAGAGTTCTTTCTTTCCCTGCGCCAACAGGTGAGATTGCAAATCCTTGTCCGGTTCAAAATGATCAAGAATTGCCGTTTTTTTGTGACTGGTCACAAAGATGATGGTATCAATACCGGCCTCGACCGCCTCTTCCACTGCATACTGGATCAGTGGTTTGTCCACGATCGGTAACATTTCCTTCGGGATGGCCTTGGTGGCCGGCAGGAAACGGGTTCCCAGACCGGCAACAGGAAACACGGCTTTCCTGATCGGAGGATAATCAGGCATTATTTCTATAGATTGGGATAACCTTGGCAGGTTCCGTATTGAAGCCCGATTTTGCCAGTTCCGGCACCAGGCGCACCAAGGCCTTCTTGAGTCTCTCGGTGTCATAGCGCCTTACGGCCAGCTCAGAACTTCTCAACTCCGCACGTAACTCATCCCAGTCGGCTTCACGAGGATGGGCCAGCAGGATTTTTTCATGCGAGGTCCGTTCATAGGGCTCAAGCTCATGAAATAATTGCTCAAACAGTTTCTCGCCGGGACGCAGACCCGTATAGATAATATCGATATCGCGCCCTGGTTCCTTACCGGCAAGACGAATCAGGTGTTCTGCAAGGTAGGTGATATTGACCGGTTCACCCATATCGAGCACATAGATTTCGCCGCCGCTACCAAGTACTGCGGCCTGCATGATCAGCTGGCTGGCCTCGGAAATCGTCATGAAATACCGGGATATCTCCGGATGGGTAACCGTCACCGGCCCACCTTTGGCGATCTGTTCCTGGAACAGGGGCACCACGCTGCCATTTGAATTCAACACATTACCGAAGCGGACCGTAATGAAACGCGTACGCGAACGGGAATTCATATTTTGACAATACATTTCTGCGACCCGCTTGGTCGCACCCATGATATTTGCCGGGTTGACCGCCTTATCAGTGGAAATCAACACGAAAGTACCTACGCCATGGCGCTCTGCCGCTTCGGCCACACGCACGGTTCCAAATACATTATTGCGAAAAGCTTCACGGACCTGCGTCTGCAAAATAGGCAGGTGTTTGTAGGCTGCTGCATGGAAAACCACATCAGGTTTGTAATCCCCTATGACTTTTTCAACCGTGGCAGGATCGCAAATATCGCCGAGTATGGAGTAGAACACCAGGTCATGGAATTCACTGCGTAACTCGTGATCTATCCGGTACAGGGAATATTCACTGTGATCCACGACAATGATCTCAATCGGGTTCAGACGGGCGATCTGGCGGCACAATTCCGAACCGATCGAACCTCCACCACCGGTGATCATCACACGTTTGCCTACCAGTCCTTCACGAATGGATTCCCATTCCAGTGACACCGGGTCACGACCCAGCAGGTCATCAATGACCACCCGTTTCAGATCACCAATATTGGTCGCCTGGGAGCCGAGATCCTGCAATGTCGGCAGCGTACGGAATTCAATTTCGCTGTGTTCACAAATCTCGACTATGCGTTGCATCTGCTGGTTGCTCGCAGAAGGCATCGCGATGATGGCCAGGTCTGCCTGGTAACCCGCTCCGATCCTGGGTAGCTGGTCGATTTGTCCAAGCACCGGAATGCCATGGACCTGTGCGCCCCTTAAGCGTTTGTCATCATCCAGGAAACCGACCACTTCGAAGCCTCCGCGACGCCGTAATTCCCTTTCAAGCATGGCGCCTGAACGCCCGGCGCCAAGAACCAGGACCCGCTTGAAGCCCTTGCCGGAGGTCGTGATCGACAGACGTGAATCTTTCCAGAACCGGTAACACATCCTCGGCAGACCCAGCAATACAAACAACAGTGCCGGATATATCAAGGCAGCCGGAATCCACTGACCAATCGCCGGTCCCTGCACAATGGCCATTACAACTACGATTGCAACCGTACCAAAAGTGCTGGCACGGGCGATATTCCACATATCCTGAAAGCTGGCGAAACGCCACAGGCCCTTATAAAGACCTGTTGCCCACAGCACACTGCCCTGTAGAACAAGAACAATGAACAGACCCGTCAGGGTAGATAAATTATTGTTGAAAGGCGTCGCAGCGGTGCTCTCAATCAGCCAGACAGCCGAAAAACATGCAACAACAACCATGCAAAAGTCGTGCACGATCACCGTAGCGCGCGGGTGGCGAATGATATCGATAATCCGTTTCATTTTAACTGCACTATAGCAAGCATGCCAAGCCTCCAGTTAGCAATGTGCCAGCATGCTCCGAGTAACAAAACCGTAAGCCCTACTGTCACCACGGCATATTGCGGATATTTTTCTGCCAGCACTATGGCTGGCAGTACCAAAATCACGTTGATGGCCTGGTAAGCCACCAATACCTTGCGATGCGACCATCCCTGGGCGATTAACCGCTGGTATACGTGTTGGGCGTGCGCAGTATACCACCGCTCTCCACACAATACCCTTGTCAGCAACGTTAGCGTTGCATCAATAATAAACACCGACATGAGCAGAATTGATACAGATAAACTCATACTACCTGTCTGCACACCATAAACGGCGAGGGACGCAAATATGAAACCCAGGGGAACGCTGGCGACATCGCCCATAAATACACGTGCCGGTGGAAAATTCAGAGGTAAAAAACCGGCACAGGCTGCCGCCACAGCCAAGGCAAGCAGGGCCATCGAGTATTGTTCGCCTGTCTGAAAGAGAACCGCCATTACAAGGCCTGCAAATACCCCCTGAAAGCCGGCCATACCATCGCTTCCATCCATGAAGTTATACAGGTTTATCAACCAGACCATAGCCACTGTAGCACTTGCAAACAATCCCACATCCCTCAATGTAAATTGCAACCAGCCGAAGCCTAACAGCCAAAAGCTGACTGCAAGCTGAACCAGCAATCGCAGCAACGAAGAAACCGGATGTTTGTCATCGCGCCAGCCGACAATGGCCAGCAGGAGAATGCCGGGAAGCATGTTTTGCCACCAGAAACCGGGTATCGGAAGTACATACTGCAAGCACAGCGATGTCACTACAATGCTGAATATCAGTCCCAGACCACCCCCGGCAGGGGTTGCAACATCATGGCTTTGTCGCTCACCGGGCTGTGCAATCATGCCCGACCTTTCAGCCAGTGCCATCACCTTGATACAACTGAAGTAACTTAAAACACCGGTAAACAGGATAACTGCAATCCAGATGTACGAAAGAGGCCAGGTCAGGGCAAGCTGGCTCACGAATTATTCGCCCAGGACACCACGGATGATCCGGGTTGTACTCCAGTTTTTGCAACTGGGACATTGCCAATGATGGCTGTGACCCGCATAACCGCAATGCGTGCAGCGGTAGGATGGTTGCCTGGCTAGCAGTTTCTCTGCGACAGCACGCAGTATTTCATCACCGGATTCTATTTCCGGCCCACCTGCGAGTTTCAGTTCAATCAAGCGGTCCAGGCCTTTGACCGACGGTCGGCGGGTCAGTGCTTCAGCCAGGTAATGGGTGGCGTCTGCAAGCCCCTTATCTTCGTGGATCACTGCCGTCTGGGATAATAACAGGCTGACACCATCATAATTCTCAGCCCAGTTTTCCATACTCGCCAGTGCCCGCGGAAACTCTTCAGCTTTTTGTGCGCAATCCAAATACGACTGCAGAAGGTCATGGATGTACTCCATATCCATTTCTGCAATTTCCTCGTAAACATCCATTGCCTCGGAGAACATTTCCTGCTGCCTGGCAATCTGCGCAAGGATGAATCTCGCACGTATGCTTTCCGGAAAGTGTCGCCTGGCCTGACGTAAATGCTTTCTTGCAGCGGCCGGTTTTTTTGCCTTGAGGTCAATTTCCGCCATTTCACAACAAAAATGGGCCATTACCAGGCCCATTTGCTCATCCGTCACAGCTTCAAGTTGCTGCGCCTGTTGCAAGGCTTTTTCCCAGTCTTTCTCCTGTTGGTAGATATCCAACAGGTGCCGCAAAGCCGAAGGGGCGTGTGATTCACGCTCTATCAGCTCGTTGAACAGGTTTTCTGCACGATCAAACAGGCCGGCGTGCATATAGTCCTCACCCAATTCGAGTAATGCACGGGTTTTCTGGCGTTCATCCAGACCCGGTTTTGAAATGATGTTCTGGTGAACCCTTATTGCCCGCTCAACCTCGCCACGGCGCCTGAACAGGCTGCCCAGTGCAAGGTGGGTTTCGATGGTATCGGCAGTAACCTCTGCCATTTCAATAAAAACGGCAATTGCCTTGTCGGGTTGCTCATCCAGCAGGTAATTAAGACCTTTGAAATACCGGTTGCTGAAATTACTGTTGCGTTTACGCTCGCCCCGGGAAGTTGTACTTTTAGCTAAAATCCAGCCCGTCCAGGCCGCCGCCGGAATCAACGCGAGCAACAGGATTTCAATCATCAGGCAGACTTAAATCAATGCTGTCTTGCCTGGCTGAGGCGGCTCGTGCTTTGCGCAATTGAAGTCGTAATGGCAGGACCCGGGTCAGGTAAAGCACCCCCATACCCGTCACCAATCCTGCTGAAAAACCGAGTAAAATTGACAGACCCAGCGGAAGTTCAAACTGAACCCAAAGCAGGTCCAGTTGAACCGGATCGGCATTCAGGGTGCCGACCAACAGCCCGATCACGATGGCCACGATGGCCATCAGGATGAAGCCCATTTTTTTCACGATATCACCCTGAAAGGTCCAGTCCCGGTTTTTGTCAGGAGATATTGTTTACCCGTTCACGCAGTGATTTGCCCGGCTTGAAATGCGGCACATGTTTGCCTGGCAATGCAACGGCTTCACCGGTCTTTGGATTACGGCCCATTCTCGGTGCACGGTAATGCAACGAAAAACTTCCGAAACCCCTGATTTCGATGCGTTCACCGGAAGACAGCGAACCGCTCATTTGTTCCAGAATGGATTTAACACCAAGTTCAACATCCAGGTGTGCGAGGTGTTGTTGTACATTTGCAAGACGGTCGATCAATTCGGATTTGGTCATTGGGTTCTCACGTTTCTGTTTTGTATTATTTTAAGTCTAGTTAAAATATAACGGACGGTTCTTCCTGAACCGTCCATTTCCTGAATCAGCTATCCTGATCAAGCTGCTCTTTGAGCAATTCACCCAGTGAAGTTGTACCACTGGAAGCATTTTGTGAATGATACTCTTCAAGTGCATCGGCGAGCTCTTCATCCTCAAGGGCGCGAATAGACAAGGTCAAACTGCGGTTTTTGCGATCAAGACTGATGAATTTAGCTTCAATCTCATCACCAACGGTGAGTTCCTTGGTCGCATCCTCAACACGCTCTTTCTTGATATCAGAGGCGCGCAAATATCCTTCAACCCCATCAACCAGTTCGATCACAGCGCCACGGGCGTCAACTTGCTTGACAATGCCCTTGACCTGACTGCCACGGGGGTATTCAGCCATGAAGGTTGCAAACGGATCCTGGTCCAACTGTTTGAGACCAAGGGAAATCCGCTCACGTTCAGGATCAACAGCCAGTACCACGGCCTCGACCTCTTCACCCTTGCTGAAGTTGCGCACAGACTCGTCACCCGGTGTAAGCCAGGAGATGTCAGACAAGTGAACCAGGCCGTCGATTCCACCGTCCAGACCGATAAAGATACCAAAATCGGTAATGGACTTGATGGCACCGGTAACACGATCACCCTTGTTATGGGTGGCCGCGAAGGTTTCCCACGGATTGGATGCACACTGTTTCATACCCAGTGAAATACGGCGGCGTTCTTCGTCGATTTCCAACACCATGACTTCGGTCTCGTCACCGGTCTGAACAACCTTGGCAGGATTGACGTTCTTGTTGGTCCAGTCCATTTCAGATACATGTACCAGGCCTTCAACACCATCTTCAATTTCAACAAAGCAACCATAATCGGTGATGTTGGAAACATTTCCGAACAGGCGTGTGCCGACCGGATAACGGCGGGCCAGATCATTCCACGGATCATCACCCAGCTGTTTCAGGCCAAGTGAAACGCGGTTACGTTCGCGGTCGAATCGCAGTACCCGAACTTCCAGTTCAACGCCAACTTCGACAACTTCACTGGGGTGACGGACGCGTTTCCAGGCCATGTCAGTAATATGCAACAGGCCATCGATACCGCCGAGGTCAATAAACGCGCCATAGTCGGTGAGGTTCTTGACCACACCCTTGACGATGACACCCTCTTCCAGGTTTTCGAGTAACTGTTCACGTTCTGCGCTGAATTCGAGTTCGACAACGGCGCGGCGCGAAACCACAACGTTGTTGCGTTTACGGTCCAGTTTGATGATTTTGAATTCCAGATCCTTGCCTTCAAGATAAGAGGAATCCCGAACCGGACGCACATCCACCAGCGATCCTGGCAGGAATGCGCGGATATCGTTGATATCAACCGTAAAGCCACCTTTGACTTTCCCGCTGATTTTGCCTTCCACGATCTCTTCGCCTTCGAATGCCTTCTCAAGCTTGTCCCAGACCATGGCGCGTTTGGCTTTCTCACGTGACAGGCGGGTTTCACCGTAACCGTCTTCGACGGCTTCCAGCGAAACTTCAACGCTATCTCCAATTTCTACTTCCAGTTCTCCACTCAAGGAACGGAACTGGTAAATGGGCACGATGCCCTCGGATTTTAATCCGGCATTGACGACTACGGCGTCGTCCCGGATTTCTACTACCGTACCGGTAATGATGGTACCCGGCTTCAGGCTTTGTGAAGCGAGGCTTTGTTCAAATAATTCAGCGAAACTCTCAGTCATTGGTTTAATCTCAACAGATATCCTGTAAACAACAGAACATCCACCTGGTTGTATGGCACCTTAATGTGCCAGTTAAAAAATTCACCATCCAACATGGATGGCACCGTATTTCCCTTTTATATTCAGCAGCTTGCATTACAGTGTCAAATCAATGAAACGACTTTATTGAACACCTCATCAATGCTCAGACTGGTCGAATCAATTATCACTGCATCTTCAGCCGGTCTCAGCGGCGCGATACTACGCGACTGATCGCGTAAATCACGGGCTTTGATCTCCCTGAAAAGGCGCGTGAGATTAACACTTTCTCCTTTTTCTTTCAACTGCTTATACCTGCGTTGAGCCCGAATTTCTGCACTTGCGGTAAGAAATATCTTCAGCTTCGCGTCCGGAAAAATCACGGTTCCCATATCCCTGCCGTCCGCAACCAGGCCGGGAATCTGGCGAAAACGCCTTTGCCGTCCTGCGAGCGCTGCCCTGACGGCTGGAATAACCGCTACCTTCGAAGCCAGCACACCGGTTTCCTCGTTGCGCAAACGGTCGCTGACATCCTCTCCATCCAGCAGGGTTTTCACCGCTGTGCCGTGGGTCTCAAAACGTATATCGAGATTGGCTGCAAGCTCCCCCAGCGCGGCTTGGTTTTCCAATGAAAGCTGCTTTTTCATTGTTGCCAGCGCCGTCAGGCGGTAAAGTGCCCCGCTATCCAGAAAATTCCAGCCGAGATGATTGGCCAGGCGCACCGTAATCGTACCCTTGCCTGAACCACCGGGTCCGTCAATTGCAATCACCGGAACCTCTTTACCGGCAGCGTCTGCCCCGGTCATGATTGATCCCCTGTCTGCATATTTGCGCCCAGTTGATTCATGTCCGCAATAAAACCCGGATATGAGGTCGCGATAAACTCCGCGTCCTCGATCTGTACCCGATCCGATGCCACCAGGCCCAGCACGGCAAAAGACATGGCACAGCGGTGGTCGCCGGCGCTTGCAACCCGGGCGCCGGAAATTTTGCCACCTATTATATCCATACCATCAGGATACTCTTTCAGTTCAACACCCAGCTTGCGCAGACCTGCCGCCATGACCGCCAGCCGGTCGCTTTCCTTTACCCTGAGCTCTGCTGCGCCCCGTATCCGTGTCGTGCCCGATGCCGTGGCTGCGAGCGCCATCAGTAATGGCAATTCATCAATCATGTCCGGTACCAGCGCTTCCGGCACATCAATGGCTTTGAGACCGGCATTGAAAACAAGATGGATATCACCGACAGGTTCCGTGCTTTGGGCGGATTGGTTGATGATGCTGACATCGACTCCCATGGCCTGCAGACAACGGAGAAAACCGGTACGCGTGGGATTCAGACCCGCCCGCCGCACGGTAACATCCGAGCCCGGGGTCATGCTGGCCGCTGCCAGCGCAAATACCGCAGATGAGATATCACCCGGAACAGCAAAACGGGTTGCCTTCAGTCTGGAGCCCCCAGTAACACTGCACGGCGCCGGCAGGTCCACACCAAATAACGGCAGCATGCGTTCAGTGTGGTCACGGCTCAAACGGGGCTCCTGCACACGGGTGGTGCCGGAAGCAAACAAGCCGGCCAGCAATACACAGGATTTGATCTGCGCGCTGGCTACCGGGGAGACATAATCGATGCCCTGTAAGCGCTCGACTGCATGTATTGACAATGGCGGGGTACCGGTCTGCGACGCCATGATGTCTGCACCCATCATGGTGAGCGGTACAACGATCCTTCCCATGGGACGGCTATTCAGGGATTCATCACCGCTCAGCACGCTATCGAAACCCTGCCCGCTTAACACACCCGCCAACAGGCGCATCGCCGTACCCGAGTTTCCCATCTCCAGGCGTCCGTCCAACGGTGGTCTCAAATCGCCACCGGTACCGGTGATGTAAATCCGGCCAGACTTTCGCTCTACACCTGCACCCAGTTGTTCACAGGCCGTCAGGGTAGCCAGCGTGTCTTCACTTTCAAGCAGTCCGCTCAACTCGGATTGCCCTTCTGCCAGGCTGGAGAAAATCAGTGCCCTGTGACTGATTGATTTATCCCCTGGCGGCGTAAGCTCTCCGTGTAAGCCTGAAGCTGCCGGATCAACTGTCAGGATCACGTTGTTCCCAGGCTGCTCACGGCATTTGGATAGGAGCCCAACACGCGTGTCAGGCTGGTCAGGTTTTGCATTTCGCCGATGGCTGTTTTCAGCGGTTCAGTTGTCGCATGTCCCTCAATATCAATAAAAAATACATATTTCCAATTGCCCGTACTGGAAGGACGTGATTCGATCCGAGTCATATTCAATGAATGACGCGCCAGCGGTGTCAGTAAGGCATGCAAATCACCAGAAACAGCTTCACCTGCGAGCAACAGGGTAGTCTTGTCGTCGCCTGAAGGCGCCAGCAGATTTCTGCCTATGACCAGGAACCGCGTGGCGTTGTCAGGCCGGTCTTCAATACGGGCAAACAATATCGGTACACCATAAATTTCGGCTGCAGAGCGACTGGAGATTGCTGCTGCATCGGGTGAGTGTCTTACCCGCCTTGCAGCCTCGGCATTACTGCTGACCGCGATACACTCCGCTGACGGCAGGTGCTGGCGAATCCATGTCTTGCACTGTGACAGCGACTGCTGATGAGAATAGACCCGCTCAATACCGGCGAGGCTTTTGGCCTGGCTCAACAGGTTGTGGTGAATGGCCATTTCGATTTCACCGCAAATTTTCAAATCGGAATCTACGAACCTGTCCAGCGTATGGCTGACGATGCCCTGGCTGGAATTCTCCACCGGCACAACTCCGAAATCTGCCTCGGTGGTCTCAACCTGCATAAATACATCATCGATACTGGTGACACCCAACGCCTGCACAGAATGTCCAAAGTGCAAGTTGACCGCCTGTTGCGTAAATGTACCTTCCGGGCCCAGGTAGGCAATTTTCAGAGGCTCCTGCTGGGCCAGGCAGACAGACATAATTTCCCGGAACAGGCGCAGCATCTCGGCATCACTGATCGGGCCTTCATTTCTATCACGAACCGCCCTGAGAACCTGCGCTTCCCGCTCCGGGCGGTAATAATCAACCGCATTGTCCAGTTGTCCCTTTGATTCACGCACCGCACATGCCAGCCGCGCACGATCGCTGATCAGGCTCTGAATCTGCGCATCCAGTGCATCGATTTTTTGCCGCACCTCGCTTAAACCAGAATCTTTTTTCTTGTCCACGCCGTTTTCTTCCGTATCCTGTTCCCTGTGAGCCATCAGCCTGCTTTGCTCTCAAAATCCTGCATGAAACTGATCAGCGCCTCAATACCTTCAATAGGCATCGCATTGTAAATGCTGGCACGCATACCCCCCACAGAACGATGCCCCTTCAGACTGCTTAAACCGGCTTTCTCCGCCCCGGCAATAAACCGACCATGCAAGGATTCATCCACTATCTGGAAAGGAATATTCATACGTGAGCGGAAATCCGCCGGTATGTCATTGAGATAAAATGCACTTTGATCGAGGTATTGGTAAAGGCTATCTGCCTTGTGCCGGTTAAGCTCTGCCATACGCTGCACACCACCGGCCGCCTCAATCCATTCAAATACCAAACCGGCCATGTACCAGGCATAGGTCGGCGGCGTATTCAGGCGTGACCCTTGCTTGTGCTGGATCTTCCATGACTGCAGGTCAGGTACGGTAGAGGGAAGATCCTGCAACAGGTCTTTCCTGACGACCACCAGTGTTATGCCGGCCTGGCCGATATTTTTTTGTGCACCGGCATAAATAACCCCGAATTTTTCAACATCCACCGGCCGCGAGAGTATGTCTGAGGACATATCGCTAACCAACGGCAAACTACTTTCGGGTGGCTGCCTGAATTGCACACCGGATATGGTTTCATTGCTTACGTAATGCAGGTAAGCGTGATCCCCTTCGAGGTCCCATACATCGTCCGGGGGTATGGATTTAAAGCCGGATACTTCGGAGCTGGCTGCAAGATGGGCGAGTCCCATACGCTGTGCGGTAGCAAACGCTTTCCTGCTCCAGCTGCCATCTACAATATAGGCGCCCGTGCGTTCCGGACTGGCCAGGTTCAGCGGTACCTGGGCAAACTGGGTGGTGGCCCCACCGGCGAGAAATAAAACCGCGTAATCTTCCGAAATGGACAGCAACCGCCGCAGACTAGCCTCGGTGCCGTCAGCCAGTTCATCAAAAGCCGCACTGCGGTGGGAGATTTCCATCACCGACATACCCAGGCCCCGATAGTCCAGCAATTCATCACGGGCTTTTTCCAGTACAGCCAGGGGTAGCGTTGCCGGTCCGGCACAAAAATTGAAGATACGCGTCATGGGGCTAACTCGCCTGTACAAAGATTAATTAATCCCTGCATGATAAGGCCTGAGAGGCCTGTCCGCCATAGCGAAAACAGGAAATCAGCCTGCCAAACGCGCGCTTGCAGGCTGGTTGTTTTCGAGCTTGGCCTGGTCGGAGCGCCTGGCCTGTAAATCCTCCAGGTAGCCATCTTCGACACCGGTGATATATTCACCGGAAAAACAAGATGTATCGAAGCGCGAAATGCCTGCATTTCCTTCCCGGCAGGCGGCAATCAGATCATCGAGTCCCTGGTAAATCAGGCGGTCCGCGCCCAATTCCTGCTCGATCTGTTTTTCATCACGGCCACTGGCAATCAGTTCGGAAGGTGCGGGCATGTCGATGCCGTATATATTGGGGAAGCGTACCGGTGGTGAAGCCGAGGCAAAATAGACTTTCCTGGCACCGGCATCCCTGGCCATCTGGATAATCTGGCGGGATGTCGTGCCCCTGACGATGGAGTCATCCACCAGCAATACGTTCTTGTTACGGAATTCAAGGTCAATGGCGTTGAGTTTTTGTTTGACCGAGCGCTTACGTTGCTCCTGTCCGGGCATAATGAAGGTGCGGCCTATGTAACGATTCTTGATAAATCCTTCACGGTATTTGACCTTCAGCTCATAGGCCAGCGGCAGGGCTGCGGTGCGGGAGGTATCCGGCACCGGAATGACCACATCGATATCATTGTCTGGCCACTCTTTCAATATTTTACGTGCCAGCGCCTCCCCCATGCGCAAGCGCGCCTTGTAGACTGAAATATCATCCAGCATGGAATCCGGCCGGGCAAAATACACGTACTCAAAAATACATGGGCTGGCTGCTTCAGCGTACGGGCTTACATGCGTGTGCAGTTGACCATCCAGGGTGATAAATACGGCCTCACCGGGCTTTAGGTCACGCATCAGCGTGAAATCCAGCACATCCAGCGCTACGCTTTCGGATGCGATGGCGTATTCCCGTCCCTTGTCCGTATCCCTGTAACCCAATACGGCAGGGCGGATACCATGTGGATCGCGGAACCCCAACACCCCTTTACCGGTGATCAGCGCGATCACAGAGTAAGCACCTTTGCAACGTTGATGCAGGCCATCAACCGCTTTGAAAATATCCCCGGGCGTTACACCACCCGGGCCAATGCGATGCAATTCATGTGCAAACACATTCAGCAAGACTTCTGAATCCGATTCGGTATTGATGTGGCGGCGGTCGCTGTCAAACAGCTCTTTTTTCAATGCGGCGGTATTGATCAGGTTACCGTTATGCCCGAGCACGATGCCATAGGGTGAATTGACATAAAACGGCTGGGCTTCATCCAGCTTGTCAGTGCCCGCCGTTGGATAGCGGACATGGCCGATACCCGCCAGTCCCTGTAACTTTGCCAGTTCGGAAGGGGGAAACACATCCCTTACCAGGCCATTGCCCTTGTACAAGTGGATCCGGAGATCTTCCAGTGTGGCAATCCCCGCTGCGTCCTGTCCCCGGTGTTGCAATATGGTCAGCGCATCATAGAGCGAGGGCGTGACAGGCTGCTTACCGACAATTCCAATGATTCCACACATTCAGAACAACCTTGCTTTTTAGCGGGTCAGTTTCCGCGCGAATTCTACCACGCTATGCGTCGACGACTTCGACTTCTTCTTCAGCTTTTTCTTCATCCGGGGTCAGTTCCATGTACTCAAGGATGTACTCCGGTAAAAACTGTGCCGACCACTCAGCCAGGGGCATCAAACTTTGTATGCTGCGCGACTGCTGCCACCAGGGATCCTGCGGCACCGGGGTCAAACCCGCAACCAGCATCAAAAACAGCACAAGAACCAACCCCCTGACGCCCCCAAAAACCCCGCCCAACAGGCGGTCCGTACCACTGAGGCCGGTTTTTTCAACCAGTTTTCCGATCAGGTAAGTCAGCAGGCCACCGACCAGCAGTACCGCCAGGAATACGCCGGCAAAAGCCAGTGATGTGCGTGCGGATGGCAGTTCAATATGGCTTTCCAGTTGCAGTGCCAGGGCCCCCGAGTACTGAAAAGCCACCAGGAAAGCCGCTACCCATACAGCCAGTGAAAATGCCTCTTTGATAAAGCCCCTGATTGCGCCTACCAGTATTGATATCGCAATGATTCCAAGAATGACGTAATCGGCGTACTGCATTTGATTACCCGCTTATTCCCGGGTGGTTACGAAAGCATCAGGGTGTTGAAGCTTGACCTTGCGAGCCAGTTCCATGACCTTGCCGCGGTCTATTTCAGGGCCCACGCGTACCTTGTAGGTCGTGGCGGTCGCCGAAGTAACCTTCTCAGAGAATGCAGTCAGACCCGCGAGGCGTAATTCAGCAACCAGGGCTTCGGCGCTTTTTGCATTGCTGAAACTGCCAACCTGGACCACCCAGCGAACCAGCGGGTCTGAGGGGCTTGATACGGGTGCGCTTTCCGCCGGCCTCAAATCCAGCACGCGGGGGGTTAAATCTTTCATTTTTTTACTTATACTTGCTACCACTGCGTCTGCATCAGAACGCTCAGCGTACGGACCTACGCGCACCCGGTGCAAACGGCCTGCTGCCCGGTCCACGACATCCATGAGCACGGGTAAATGATCGGCCCGCAACTGGCTGGCCAATGCATTGGCATTTTTCTCACTACTGAAACTGGCCACCTGCACCAGGTAACGGGGCATGTCCTGCGACCCGTCAGCAGCTTTTGCAGTGTCCGCGTTTTTATCCGGTCCGGAATTAAGTGTAATGGTGGTCACCGCCGGCGGTTTTTCCACGTTATTGGCCGGTAAATCCGGCCTGTCCTCTTCAGAAACTGTTGCGTTACTTTCTGTTGCAGTTGCAGGGTCCTCTGCTGCAGCATATTCCTCTTCAGTAGCATCCGGGGTTTCCGCATTGCCATCATCAATTTTATTTTCTGCCTGCCCTAAGGCCGGCATGGGCTTGTCGGGAATACCGACCGGGAAACGGCGGGTCTCAAATGACAGTTCTTCAGGTTTTGCCGGCAATTCGATCTGTCGGGATTCCTGCTTGAGCGTATCGGAGCGTCCGCTGAGCAGCATTGGTAAGATGATGACAGCAAGAATAATCAATACGCTTGCACCGACCAGTCTTTGTTTTAATGCTTTATCCATTCTGTTTTGTCTCGGGGCTGCGTTCCAGGTTCGCGTCAGGTGATTTTAGCAGCATCATGCCTGTCGCGCTGCATGTGGTTTTGAAGCCAGCCTGCAGCAGCCGACACCGTTGTAAATGAGCCGAACACCAGGATGGTTTCATCCTTATCAACGCTTGAAACAGCTTCACGCATGGCGGCATTCAATGGCCCGAAAAAACCGACATCGGCATCCGGCAGAGCGTTTCTTACCCGGCACGCCAGGCTTTCCCCTGATTGCCCCCTGTCACCGGGCGAATCTGCACACAACCAGCGTCGGCAAACATGCTCGAGTGCGTGTGCTACCGCCCCAACCGGCTTGTCAGCCAACATGGCCAGCACACAGGTCGTATTTGAACGCTTGTTTTCCTCCAGGTATGCGGCGACGGCCTCTGCGGCCAGTTCGTTGTGACCCACATCCAGCAGGATTTCAGGTGAAGAAAACACACGCTGCAAGCGGCCCGGTAAGCTGCAACCACGGATCGCAGTTGCTATCGCATCGGCTTTGTCGAAACAATCCGGGTTAAGTAAGGCCAGCGCGGCCAGTGCTGCCGCCAGGTTATCGGCCTGGTGCCTGCCCCCCATTGAAGGTCGCGGAACCTGCATCGATTGATCAGCCAGCGAAAACTGCAGCATGTCATCACCCGTTTTAGCAGGGGGCACGAGGTCATAGTCCTTGCCGCGCCGGTATACCGGTGCCTGCAGTTTTGCTGCAGCCTGGAGTATCGGCGCCGGTGGACTTCTCTCCGTGCACACAACGCCTGCGCCGCGACGGATGATGCCGGCTTTTTCTGTTGCGATGGAACACAGGTCGGGTCCCAGAAAATCCTGGTGATCCAGACCGATCGGGGTAATGACTGCACAATCGGCATCCACCAGGTTGACCGTATCCAGACGCCCACCCAAACCCACTTCGAGAATGGCGCAATCAAGCGCTGAACGCTGCAGGATCAACAGGCCGGCCAGTGTCGTAAATTCAAAATAGGTCAGCGAAACACTGCCACGCGCTGCTTCAACCTGTTCAAACGCACGTATCAGGCTGGCATCGGACACCGGCTCCCCCATGATGCTGATGCGCTCGTTAAAATGGAAAATGTGGGGTGATGTATAAGTACCGTAACGCTGCCCCAGGCTGCCGCACATGGCCGCAAGGTACGCAACCGTTGAGCCCTTGCCATTGGTGCCGCCAACGATAAACACCTGCTCCGCCGGTCTGGGTGAACCCAGTTGGTGGTAAACACTGCCGCAACGCTCAAGACCCAACTCGATCGCCTGCGGGTGGCGTTGTTCGAGCAATGCCAGCCATGCGTCCAGGTTCATGATGATTGTGAGCTTGCGCAGAGCTTGCCGGGAATCAACTCTCCAGCAATTCGCCGCTCACCGGTCGTGGCATACTGCCCCCGCACATAAGTGCCAGAATGGCGCCAATTTCATCGCGCATATTACGCCGGTCCATGATCATGTCGATGGCCCCTTTTTGTAGCAGGAATTCGCTGCGTTGGAAGCCCTCGGGCAGTTTTTCGCGGACGGTTTGCTCGATTACCCTGGGTCCTGCAAAACCGATTTGAGCCAACGGCTCTGCAATATTGATATCACCCAACATGCCCAGGCTGGCGGAAACACCACCCGTGGTCGGGTGGGTCAAAACCGATATGAATGGAATGCCATGCTCACTCAGCTTTGCCAGAACCACGCTGGTTTTAGCCATTTGCATCAGGGATAACAAACCCTCCTGCATTCGGGCGCCGCCACTGGCAGAAAAACATACCAGCGGTGCTTTCAAGCGCAGGCTTTCCTGACCTGCCCGGGTAAATTTTTCACCGACCACCGAACCCATCGAACCACCGATAAAACCAAATTCAAATGCACAGGCAACAATATCCGCACCTTTGAGTTGGCCCGCCATTGCGATCAGTGCGTCTTTTTCCCCGGTTTTCTTTTGTGCGGCAGTAAGCCGGTCTTTATATTTTTTGCTGTCCTTGAAACGCAGTACATCCACAGCTTCCATCGCCGCAGCGATTTCACGATGCTCACCCGGGTCAAGAAACTGTTCGAGACGGTTACGGGCAGTAACCGGCATGTGGTGACTGCATTTCGGACAAACCTGCAGGTTCCTTTCCAGTTCCGGGCGATACAAGACCGCGGTGCACACGGCACACTTGGTCCACAGACCTTCAGGCACATTGCGTTTGTTGCCGCCTTCGGTGCGGATTCTTGAGGCTCTTAATTTATGAAACCAACTCATTTGTGTATATTCAATCCTGTGCGTAGTGCTCGTGGAGAAGGGCCATCAGGCCATATTGTCCAATGACTCTCGTACCGGCGCAAGAAATGCCTTTGCAATAGCACATGCATTTTCCTCAGATGTGGCTTCCGAAAGCACCTCAACCAGGGCGCTACCCATCACCACAGCGTCAGCATGCGCAGCCACACTAACCGCCATTTCGGCATTCCTGATGCCAAAACCCACCGCAACCGGTAACTCGCTGTGTGCCCTGATTTGCTCAATTGGTGCGCTCATTTCGGGCAGCTCAGTTTGTCCTGCTCCGGTGACGCCCTTGATTGACACGTAATAAATAAAACCCTTGGCGACAGCGGCAATATCCCTGACACGTTCGCCGGTAGTCGTGGGGGTAACCAGGCAAATCCCATCGAGACCGGCGTTATTCATTGCAACACCCATGTCGCCGCGTTCTTCCGGCGGGCAATCCACCAACAACAAGCCATCCACACCGGCTGTAGTTGCATCAGCGGGGAAGCGTGTGCGGCCGTAGCGTTCGACCGGGTTAAAATAACCCATCAACACGACCGGCGTACTACTATCGGTGTAGCGGAATGCTTCCACCATTTTCAAAACGGTGGCGAGTGTCACATGCTTTTCTATGGCCCTTTCACTCGCCAGCTGGATCACCGGCCCATCTGCCATCGGATCTGAAAACGGCACACCCAGCTCAATCAGGTCCGCGCCCGCAGTAGCCAGTGCATGCATCACGGCCACTGTCCAGTCCGGATCAGGATCGCCAGCGGTAATAAACGGTATCAGTACCTTGCGTCCGGCATTTTTGGCGGCTTTGAAACAGTCCGCAATCCTCTGGCTCATAAGCTCAGCCCTTCGAGTTCCGCAACCGTTTGTACATCCTTGTCACCCCTGCCGGACAGGTTGATCAAAACCCGCTGATCCGGACGCATGCCGGCCGCCAGCTTGAATCCATAAGCCAGGGCATGACTGCTTTCCAATGCCGGCATGATGCCTTCCAGGCGGGTTAACTGATGGAATGCGTGCAGCGCTTCAGTGTCCGTCACGCTGACATAGTCCGCCCGGCCGGTTTCTTTCAGCCAGGCGTGTTCAGGCCCGACACCCGGGTAATCGAGCCCGGCCGATACGGAATGGGTGTGCCGGATCTGGCCAGCATCATCATCCAGCAAGTAGGTGCGGCAACCGTGTAGAACGCCCGGCCGGCCGGCACACAATGAGGCAGCGTGTTCGCCACTCTCAAGACCACGTCCGGCGGCCTCCACACCGAACATTTTCACGCCCTCATCCTGCAGAAACGGGTGGAACAGGCCCATGGCATTGGAGCCGCCGCCAACACAGGCCACCAGCGCGTCGGGCAAACTGTCACATAGTTGCAGCATCTGGCGGCGGGCTTCACGACCGACGATGGCGTTAAAGTCCCGCACCATTTCAGGGTACGGATGAGGCCCGGCTACCGTGCCGATGATATAAAACGTATCATCAATATTGGCCACCCAGTCACGCATGGCCTCGTTGAGTGCATCTTTGAGCGTTGCTGAGCCGGATGAAACACCGCTTACCTCGGCGCCCAGCAAACGCATCTTGAACACATTGATCGCCTGGCGTTGAATATCCACATCACCCATGTAGACCCGGCATGACTGGTTCAGCCTGGCGGCTACCGTGGCGGTGGCAACACCGTGCTGTCCGGCACCCGTTTCGGCAATAACGCGTTTCTTTCCCATATGGTGGGCCAGCAAGCCCTGCCCCATGGTGTTATTGATCTTGTGTGCCCCGGTATGATTCAGGTCTTCCCTTTTCAGGTAGATTTTTGCACCACCCGCAGCTTCTGAATAGCGTTGTGCGTAATAAACGGGGGACGGACGGCCCACGTAGTTGGCCAGGTCCTCATCCATTTTTTGCACGAATTCCTCGTCCTGCCGCCAGCGGCCGTACGCATCCCGTAACTCGTCCAGGGCATGTATCAGTGTTTCGGCAACAAAGCGTCCCCCGAACTCACCAAAATGACCGTGCTGGTCCGGCACTGCCTGTTGTTTATCAATCATTATTTACTGCCATTTGATAGTTCACCTTCAACGTCTCTGACTGCCTTGATAAACGCCTTGATCCTTGACACATCCTTGATACCGGGTGAGGCTTCCACGCCACTTGAGACGTCTACCGCATACGGTCTGACGGTCTGCACGGCCCGGGCTACATTGTCTGCGTTCAATCCACCGGCAAGCCAGACCGGCTTTGTCAGCGACCCCGACATTGACCAGTCAAAAACCTTGCCGCTACCACCACGTTTACCCGTCTTGTGGCTGTCCAGCAACAAGCCCATTGCCCCCGGATAATCACGTTCCGCCTGTTGTGCGGACCCCGCATGTTCCATCGCCACGGCTTTCAGCCAGGGCAAGCCGTAAACGTTGCATTCCGGTTCGGTTTCACTACCATGGAACTGCAATATATCAAGCGGTACAGAATTGACCACCCGATCAATCTCGGACCTGTCCTGGTCCAGGAACAAGCCTACACGCAAAACACCTTCGGGAACATAGCTGCACAGCCGTAATGCGGTCTCGGAGGAAATACACCGCGGACTGCTTGTAAACACAAAACCGACCGCATCGGCCCCGGCGGCAACCGCCGCCTTGATGTCCTCGTCACGTGTCAGACCGCAGATTTTGATCCTGACCATATTCATTTCTCTCCGCCAGCAAACGGAAAGACCTCTACCTTTTCCGGTAGTTCGTATTTCGGGTCATAACGAACATTCATAAAACAGAGTCCCCGTGACTCTGCCGTCACACCTGCAAGCTTCCGATCCTGCCCCTGGAAGACCCCGGCGAACCACTGGATCGATTTTTCGCCGTTACCGACCACGATCAGGCTGCCGACAATATTACGCACCATGTGGTAAAGAAATGCATTGGCGGTGATATCGATTGTCACGATATCCCCGTGCCGTGTGACATCGAGTTTCGTTACTTCACGAATGGCATGCTGCGCAGAGCATCCTGCCGAGCGAAAGGCGCTGAAATCGTGTCTGCCTATCAATACCTGTGCAGCTTCATGCATCTGCGTCTCATCAAGTGCATCCCGGCACCAGCCATAATAGGCAACACCGATAGCCGGGCGGACCAAGCGATTTAATATCCTGTATTGATAACTTCTAGAGTGTGCCCCGAAGCGGGCATGAAAACTGTCATCGACCGCCTTTATCCACATGACACGGACTGCATCAGGCAGGTTTGAATTGATCCCCAGTATCCATTGTCTTTCCGAGCGTTCGGACGGGCTGTCAAAATGAACCACCTGACCCCGTGCGTGAACACCGGTATCTGTACGACCGGCACAAATGACTGTTACAGGATGGTCAGCGACAACCGCCAGCGCCTTTTCAACGCTTTGCTGTACCGATGCTGCATGACTTTGACGCTGCCAACCAAAAAAACCAGCGCCGTCATATTCGATTCCCATTGCATAACGCATGGCGCTGAATCGCTAGTTCTCAGAGTTCGTCCATCATTTGCCGGGCTTCTGCTACCTGCGCTTCGTTACCGGTTTTAATGACTTCATCAAGCATTGATCTTGACGCTTCCTTATCACCAAGAGACAAATAAGCGCGTGCCAGGTCCAGCTTGATCTCAGGGTCATCCTCTTCAATCGTCCCGGTATCATCTCCAAGCATATCTACAGGCTCAGGTTTCGGTTCGGGGTCAGGAACTGGTTCAGGTTCAGGTTCAGGTTCTGGTTCAGGCTCAGGTTCGGGCTCGTGGTTCGAGGTTCAGGTTCTGGCTCAGGTTCGGGCTCTGGTTCAGGTTCGGGCTCTGGCTCAGGTTCCAGCTCGTCTTCGCTCTCAGCCTCATCCAGAGTACGCAGGATATCCTCTGCGTCATCTGTAATCGCCTGCACCGTTTCTGCATGTTCCGCTTCAAGCTGCCCGACGCTCCAGCGCCGCAGACCCCAAATGATCAGCGCTATCAGTACAACCGCAAACCCGGCTATCCAGGCAGACTTACCGGCATACCAGGGCTGCGTCTCACCACCGGGGGTAATCGCAACAGGCGCTTCAGGTTTATCAGCAGCACGTTCTTCCGCGAGCCTGGACTCCAGATTAGCCAGGTCCGAGTCCTCGACGGCAACGGTTTGCTCCGGCTGCGTCTGTGCATCGGTTTCCAGTTCCTCAATCCGCTCCTGCAGATAGGTGTTTTCCTGCTGGACATTAACCAGCTCCTCTTCGGTGCGGGATAATTCTTCCTGTATGAACTGGCTTGGATCAGCCTGCTCCGGCGTAGGCTCTGCAAGCAGTGCATCCTGGCTATCTTCTGCTGCCGGTGGCACCAGTTCAAGATGCCCGGCTTCTTCTTCAATTTCGGGTTCCGCTACAGGCTCAGTCACAGACTCCTGGTAATCCCCACTATCAGCGACGGTCGGCGTGCTGAAATCAGCTGCGACCGTGCGGATACCGGTGCGGTATTCCTCTTCCTGCCGCATGGCTTCAAGCATCGCCTCCCTCGAGGTCAGCTCAGCCATTTCATTGAATGACGGCAAACGAAGTATGGCGCCGCGTTTGAGCGAATTAATATTTTCCCTGATGAACGCTTCCGGGTTTTTACGTTGCAGGGCCAGCATGGTCTGGTTTATGGAATAACCGCTACCCTTGCTAAAGTCACGGGCGATGCCCCACAGGGTCTCACCACGGGCAACTGGTCCGTAAACCCCGTCATCAGAATACTGTTCATCTGCCTGATCAGTTTCCTGTCCTACCGTATCCTCCGGGGTTGATTCGGTGCTGGCTGTATCTGTGGTCAGGTCTTCTTCTGATTCAGCGTCTTCTGTGACGGGCTCCTCTGAAACGGCTTCGTCGATAGCAGTTTCTTCGGCAACGGATTCTTCCGTTACAACTTCGGCAATATCAGTTTCTTCGGCAGCGGATTCTTCCGTTACAACTTCGGCAGTATCAGTTTCTTCGGCAACCGGTTCTTCCGTGACGGCTTCGTCAGCAACAGGTTCTTCGACAACTGGCTCTTCCGTGTCAAATTCATCAGCAGCAGGCTGTTCAACAACCGGTTCTTCCGTAACAGGAATGTTTGCGACAGGTTCCGGAGGTGCTTCCCGAACGATGGCTGCAGGGGCTGGTTTGCTTTCTACCGGGGCTTCTTTGACCGGAGCGGGCTGCGGCGGGGGGCTGATCGTAACCGGTGGCGCCGGTGAATCGAAGGTGGGTGGATCCAGGAACAAAGTATATTCACGCAACATTCTGCCACGTGCCCAGACAACTTCCACCAGTACCTGTACCACCGGCTCATTAACATTCATGCTGCTGGTGATGCGAATATATGGCTGGTCTGCATCCGTAACCAATTCGAATTCAAGCGGTACGGTAATGGTGGACCGGCTCAGGCCGAGCATTACAAAGTCATCCGCGGAAGCCAGGCCAACGGTAATGCTTTGAAGTTCACTACTGGACTGACTGATTAATTCAATCCTGACGACCAGGGGCTGATCAAGATACGATTCTACTACTGCCCCGCCAAGACCAAGGGCGAACAATGCCGGGCTGAAAAATCCCAGTACAGCAGCACCTATCAATTGAATTCTTTTATACATGGTTTTCCCTGTCACTCCCTGACTACCAGGCTCATGGATTCAACAACGACTCATGAGTGTACTTATGCTGGCTTCAGGTTTCCACCGGCATTTTGCCGGTTACAATCATTTTTAGTATTTGCACCGCGTTCAAAGCGGCTCCTTTTCTGACATTATCACCCACCACCCACAGGTTAATTCCCCGTGGATGACTGTGGTCACGACGCAACCTGCTGACGAAAACCGCGTCTTTTCCTGCGGCGTGCGTGACCGCTGTCACCTGCGCTTTCGGATCGGTATCATCAACCAGTTCAACACCGGGCGCTTTATGCAGTGCTTCACGCACCGCTTCCATGCTGATATCCCGGGAAGTTTCCAGGTGTACCGCCTCGGAGTGGCCATAAAATACCGGTATCCGGACCGCGGTCGCATTTACACCGATTGAATCATCACGCAGGATTTTTTGTGTTTCCCAATGCAGTTTCATTTCTTCCCGCGTGTAATCGTTGTCCTGCATGGTATCGATCAGCGTAATGGCATTAAAGGCAATGGGCTGTGCGAATACGGACGGTTTTACATCCTTGAAACTCAACCGGTCCATGGTCTGGCGCGCCAGTTCTTCCATGCCCTTGCTACCGGCGCCTGAAACCGACTGGTAAGTGGCAACGTTAATCCGGTCAATGCCGGCGGCGGCGTGAATTGGCGCGATGGCAACCAGCATCTGAATGGTTGAACAATTGGGGTTGGCAATAATACTGCCCGCAGCCAGGTTTTCAAGCAGATCGCCATTGATTTCCGGCACCACCAGGGGAATTTCCGGGTCAAGCCGGAACGCAGAGGTATTATCAATTACCGTACAGCCTGCTGCAACGGCCCTGGGGGCGTGTTTCAGACTGATATCGCCACCGGCCGAGAACAGTGCAAAATCAACACCGGTGAAATCAAAATCATCCAGTACTTCCACCGCCACGAAGCGTTTACCAAAATCGACCGTTTTACCCAGCGACTTCTCACTGGCAAGCGCATGCACGTTGGCATCACCGTATCCGTGCTCAACAAGGATGGATAACATGGCTTCACCCACAGCACCGGTTGCACCAACCACCGCAATATTCAGTTTCTCACTCATTTCCCTATAAAACCCTATCCGTTCTGTGCCCGCTGTCTGAGCACGTGATCCATTAACACGAGCGCCAGCATGGCCTCGACGATTGGCGTTGCCCTGATACCCACACAGGGGTCATGGCGGCCTTTTGTAATTACTTCCACGGCATTGCCTTCGGTATCTATGCTCTTGCATGGAATACGCAGGCTGGATGCCGGTTTGAAGGCTACACTTACCAGCACGTCCTGGCCACTGGAAATACCACCCAGGATGCCACCGGCATTATTACTCAAAAAACCATCGGCTGTGATCTCGTCACGGTGCTCGGTCCCCAACTGGTCAACGCAGTCAAAACCGGCCCCGATTTCCACGCCCTTGGCGGCATTGATACCCATCATCGCTGCTGCCAGGTCTGCAGAAAGTTTGCCGTATACCGGTTCACCCAGACCCGCAGGTACATTGCGCGCCACGGCCGATATACGTGCGCCACAGGAATTACCGGACTTTCTCAGCTGATCCATATGCGTTTCGAGTTGCTCCACAACACTGGCATCGGGGCTGAAAAACGGGTTTTTTTCAATGTTATCCATGTCCATGACATTATCGGTGCGGATCGGGCCGAGCTGTGCCAGCCAGCCCTGTATTTCAATACCCAAATGCTGCCGCAGATATTTCTTTGCGATGGCACCCGCCGCTACCCGCATGGTGGTTTCACGCGCCGAGGAACGCCCACCGCCACGGTAGTCGCGAATGCCGTATTTTTTCCAGTAGGTGTAGTCCGCATGGCCGGGGCGGAATTTCTCCGCAATATCACTGTAATCGCGCGAACGGGCATCTGTATTTTCTATTAAAATTGCAATCGGTGTGCCGGTGGTGCGGCCTTCAAAAACACCGGAAAGTATCTGTACTTCATCTTTTTCCCTGCGCTGCGAAGTATGTCTGCTCTTGCCGGTCGCACGGCGGAGCAGTTCCAGCTGAATCTCAGCCGCATCAATTTCCAGCCCCGGTGGACAACCATCAATGACACAACCAATGGCGGTGCCATGGCTCTCACCAAAGGTCGTCATTCTGAATAAGCGTCCGAAGGTATTGTCAGACATTTTTTCTCTGCTCCAGGACAGCGCGCACATCCGGCTGACATGCTATCAACTGATCATACTCCAGCAAGAATACCCCGTCTCCGCCATGCTCGAATTCCAGCCATAAAAATGGCACACGGGGCAATAACTCCAGCAACGACTCTGCGCTCTCGCCGACTTCAACAATCAGGATTCCCTGCTGTTGCAAATATTCCGGTGCAGCATCCAGTATTTTCAACACAATATCCAGTCCATCTTCACCACAGACCAGTCCACCTGAAGGTTCAGCCCGGTATTCTGCCGGTAAACGCTCAAATACATCAGCAGATACATACGGTGGATTGCTGACAATCAGGTCATAACGTTCATCGCCGAGATCCGAGAATAGATCCGACTGAACCCAGCCTGACACGCTCAGTCACCGCATGACGTTCAATGTTCCGTGCTGCAACCCCCAGTGCCGCATCCGAGATATCAACCGCATCAACCGTTGATTCGGGCATGTACACAGCTATCGCGATGGCAATGCAGGCGCCCCCCCCGTACACATATCCAGAACCTTGCCGCCCTCACTCAAATCCAGCCAGGGAGAGAATTGTTCAGAAATCAGTTCCGCCAGTGGCGAACGTGGAATCAGTACATCAGGGGTAACACTAAAACCCAGCCCACAAAACCGGGCTTCACCGGTCAGGTAAGCCAAAGGGCAGCGCTCATTGATTCTACGCGCCAGCAGTTGCTTGAGGTTTTTCTGCTGAACGTCGCTTAACAATATATCCCATTGCTCAAAACTGCCATCCAACGGTACTCCCAGCACATGCAAAAGCATCCAGGCGGCCTCATCATGCGCATTATCGGTGCCATGCCCGAAAAACAGACCAGCGCGGGTCATTTCGCCAGCACAATACTCCAGCCAGTTTTCGGCAGTTTGCATATTTATCCCAGGGGCTGTTAACAGGCTCGAGCCACAAATTACGGATCAGAAATACAGAATCGCATTATAATTGAAACCATGAAAATAGTTATCGAACGCATACTCGCGGGTTTTCAATACATCCTGCCGCAACATTTCCTGTCCCGCATCGTATATGCATTGATGAGATGTGAAATAAAATGGGTCAAAAACGGGCTGATCCACCTGATAAGCCGCATTGCCGGTATCAATTTTGCAGAAGCCCTGTCGCCTGACCCGTCAGACTATGCCAGCTTCAACGCCTGGTTCACGCGCGCCCTCAAACCCGGTGCAAGGATATTTGATCCCGACCCACAGGCGTTTCTGTCTCCCTGTGACGGCAAGATCAGTGAAACAGGTTACCTGCATGAAAACCGTATACTGCAGGCTAAAGGCAAGGATTATTCAGTGCAGGATTTGCTTGCCAACGATCCGGTCTGCTCACAACTTGCCGGTGGATACTTTTCCACCATTTACCTGTCCCCAAAGGATTATCACCGCATCCACATGCCCATGTCCGGTCGCCTGCAACGCATGATCCATGTACCCGGGAGGCTGTTCTCAGTGGCACCCTATACCGTTCGCCAGGTTCCGCGTCTGTTCGCCCGCAATGAACGTGTGATCTCCATTTTTGAAACCGATTCAGGACCACTGGTAATGGTGCTGGTAGGTGCGATGCTGGTTTCCAGCACGGAAACGGTATGGGCGGGTGAGATTACACCCAACAAGAACAAAGATGTGACCACCAAGGATTACTCAGACCAGGGTATATCGCTATCCAAAGGCGATGAAATGGGCCGCTTCAATATGGGGTCTACTGTAATTTTGTTGATGCCGGTTGGTGCTTTGAAGGATCTTGTCGGGTTGGGTTCGGATGACTTGGTTAAGGTTGGGCAAAGGATGGGTGGTATTTAGAAGACTTGTACCATCCTGTCGCGGCGCTACGGGTACCTCCCCCCTGAGACACGACACTAGTACTTCCCTGTAGTCTCTCCAAAAACATCCCTGTTTTTGAAGGTCTCAGGGGGGAGGTACCCGCATCCCCGCTTGGGGTTGTGGATTCTTTACCGGCCACACTCATGGTTGTTGCTTTTAACTGCGAGAATCCTCGAAACCAAGCGGGGGTGTGGGTAGTACCTTCAGAGACCGTAGCCAGCAGGGAGGAGGTGAGACCGGGAACCGGTCGAGAGGCTGGCCTGGGCCATGCTGGCTCCGAGCCTACATGGATGTACTTGCGGCGTGTCTCTGAAGGTACTACCCACGACCCCGCGGTCGGATGGCACCGCTCTCAAAGAATCCTCACCAACCGCAAGCCCGCCCTTCATTCTGCTCATCCAACCAGGACTTCAACGGAGCAAAATAATCCAGTATCGCAGTCGCGTCCATATCCCGCTGACCGGTCAAGGCTTCCAGTTCATCCGGCCAGGGTTTACTACGACCCATTTCCAGCATGGCGTTCAGACGTTTACCCGCCTGTTTGCTGCCATAAATGGAACAGCGGTGTATGGGTCCCTCATCGCCGGCGATTTCGCACAGAGAACGATGGAACTGGAATTGTAAAATTCGCGCCAGGAAATATCGCGTATACGGTGTATTGCCCGGTACGTGGTACTTGGCACCCGGATCAAACGCGTCGGCGGGCCGCTCATTGGGTGCCTTTACACCCTGGTATTTTTCACGTAACTGCCACCACAGGTCGTTATAGCCTTCAGGACCGGCCTCACCGGCAAACACCTGCCAGCGCCATTGGTCCACCATCAGGCCAAACGGCAGGAAAGCAATGCCCTGCAAGGCCCGTTTCATCAACAGTGCTATATCACCGGAAGCATCAGGTACGTTCTCAAGCAGCCCAATTTTCTGCAGGTACTCAGGCGTGATGGATAAGGAGATGGTGTCGCCCACGGCTTCATGGAAACCGTCGTTTGCGCTACCGCGGTACAGGTAGCTTTCCTTGTTGTAGGCACGCTGATAGTAGTTGTGTCCCAATTCATGGTGAATGGTTTTAAAATCCTCGGCATTGATCTTGATGCACATCTTGATACGGAGATCGTCTTTCTCGTCCACATCCCAGGCCGAGGCATGGCAGACCACATCCCGGTCTTCCGGTTTCACGAACAGCGAACGCTCCCAGAAAGTATCCGGAAGCTCTTCAAAACCCAGCGAACTGAAAAAGGCCTCACCGGCCTGAACCATGGTGATGGCATCGAAGCCCCTGTCTTTCAAGATGGCGCTGAGATCGTACGCAGCCACCGTCTCTTGTGGTGCCACCAGCGGATATATATTGCTCCAGTCCTGGGCCCACATATTGCCCAGCAAATGCGCGGGGATCGGACCGTCCTGGGGAACCAGGTCGGTACCATATAGTTCTCCCAGCTTTGCACGTACATGGCAGTGCAGGGCCTCGTACAGGGGTTTAACTTCACCCCAGAGACGATCGAGTTCCCCCGGGAAATCTTCCGCCGGCATGTCGTAGGCTGAACGCCACATGGTTCCGAGATCCGAAAAACCCAACTCCGATGCGCCTTCGTTGGCCAGTTCAACCTGGCGGGCGTACAGGTCTCTCATCGGTGGGGATATCTGCCTCCAGCCGTTCCAGGCTTCGAGCAATGCGTCAGGATCCCGCGATTCGGCCATGACATCGCTCAAATGGCCCAGGTCGAGACATTTACCATCGGCATAGCAATATTCACCCTTGCCATACATGCCACCCAGTTTTGCGCCGATTTCCGATTGCTCCGCCGTCTTGGCAGCATCGCGGGGTGCCGGAATTACGATCCCGCTGCGTAACCTATCGAGCTTGCGCCTGGTATCACCGTCAATACCTTCAATATCGTTATAAGCAGCCGCCTCAACCGCCAACTCTACCTGCCTGGCGGTAAACTTCCGGTTCGCGTTGGCCGCCAGCTTTTCCGTATCTTCGGTGATGAAATTGCTGTACACCCAACCCATGCGCTCGGCTTCCTGACCCAGCGTCGCGAGTTGCTGTTCAGAGTCCATGATAAATTCAACAGCATTTTTTGCCGTCAGTTGCTTGTCGTTACTCGATATCGTGATGGTCAAATCGTCAGCCTGGTCACAGGCAAAAAGCACCAGTGGCAACAGCATTACAGGGAAGCGTTTGAAAGTCTTGATCATTGTGAAGTTCCTTTTCCTCGAGGCGGCAAAGGCTAGCAGAATATATACCATCACTCCATACCGCTGGTGGTCGCGGCCATGTATGAAATATGTCACCATGAATCGTGGACGTCTTCCATTCAATACCCGGGCATTCAAACATACTGGCAGCGGTAATGAAAAGTCATAAGCTGACGCTGACTGTTTTTCTATTGTTCAGCGCCTTTGCTCATTCTTCCGAAATGGCATTACCCGGTATAGATGCTGACCGGAAATCGCTGCCGGTCAGCCTGTCTGAACTGGCTGAAGAAGCCGATCTTGTCGCAGTTGCCCAGGTCAAGGATACCGATTACGTATATACCCGTTCATTCCCCAGTGAAGGCAGTGCGTATCTCAAGATACTGATTTCCTACAAGTTGAACCAGGCGGCTGAGGAAATCATCGAAGTCTATGAAAAAGGTCTGCACCCGAACGAGTGTTACTTCGAAAACCCGACCGTGTTTGAAGAAGGCCGTCGCTACCTGGTGTTTTTTCGTCTCGACCCGGAAGATCCTGAAATCTACCGGGGGCTAGCGCAAGGCTGCGCACTCGAGATACTGGTGACCGAAGATAATCGTTATGCACTCAAATTCCCGCTTGAAGGCATGGACCTGAGCGACAAGCTGGATGCACTGGCCGTCAATTATGATTTTCGTGATAACTATGCGTTACTTTCCGAAGAATCTCTCGAACCTGCCAGGCGTGATGACTTACTGGCCAGGGGCCTGATCATTCCCTACCAGGGGCAATTCAAATATACCAGGGGTGTCGACCTGACCACGATCCGGAAACTGATGTTTCAGGAAACCACCCGGTAACAGGGACTGTAGGTGGTGCCGGGCAGCTTCATGCGTCGTTGCTCTATAAACGAAGTCAGCAGGTCATCCAGTGCCTGCATGATTTCCGGTTCACCGTTGATCTCGAACGGACCTTGCTGACGTACTGACTTGATCGTGTCCGGTTTGACGTTGCCAGCGACAATACCGGAAAACGCCCGGCGCAAATTGGCCGCCAGTATATGTTTCGGCTGATCACGGTTCAGGTACAATGACGCCATATTTTCATGGCTGGGATTGAATGGCTGTTGAAATTCCGGCTGAATCTGCAGCAGCCAGTTGAAGTAGTACGCGTCTTTGTGTTTCCTGCGGTATGCCGTGACCTGGGACATCCCCGTGGTCATGGTCTGGGCGACTTTTTCAGGCTTATTGATAATAATTTCATATTTTGCCTGCGCCTCCTCACCGAGAGTCAGGCCAATAAATGCATCAATCTGTTCAAAATAAGCGGCCGACTCGGCCGGACCGGTCAACACGAACGGGAATGGCATGTCCTCATTGGCCGGATTCAGCAATACCCCCAGCAGG